>Ga0208330_1000020_pt1 | contig 112776 bp, 112 predicted proteins | sample DeeseametaMP1896_FD_184180 | JGI IMG/M metagenome (GOLD analysis project Ga0208330, IMG submission 184180) | Marine microbial communities from the Deep Pacific Ocean - MP1896 (SPAdes) | ecosystem: Environmental > Aquatic > Marine > Oceanic | place: East of Hawaii, North Pacific Ocean... | reverse complement strand
CCGGGGCCGCCGTTCGGCGCGGGCGGCGGTGGGCTGTCCTGCAACCTGCGCATCAGTTCCTCGGGCGAGGGGCCCTCGGCCACATGGGTCAGCCGGATCACCGCCATCTCGGCGGCCATTATCGCAGAAGGCGCGTTCGCGACCTCCTCGATCGCCTTCAGAAGCATCTGCCAGGCGCGGGCCAAGGCGCGCATCCCCAGGCCATCGGCAAAGGCCTGTCCGCGCCCGCGTTCATCGGGCGAGACGGTGGGATCGTCGGCGGCCTCCGGCGTGATCTTGACCACGGAGATCCAGTGCGTCAGCTCGGCCAGGTCGCGCAGGACCGCCAGCGGGTCGGCGCCATCGGCATATTGCGCCGACAATTCCTCCAAAGCGCCCGCCGCGTCGCCGCGCATGATGCGTTCGAACAGGTCCATGACCCGTCCCCGGTCGGCCAGGCCCAGCATGGCGCGCACCTGCTCGGCGGTGGTCTCTCCGGCGCCGTGGGAAATCGCCTGGTCCAGCAGTGAGGTCGCATCGCGGGCCGAGCCTTCGGCGGCGCGGGTAATCAGCGCCAGCGCCTCCTCGGTGATCTCGGCCTCTTCGGCCTTGGCGATCTTGCGCAAGAGGCCGATCATGTCCTCGGGTTCGATCCGGCGCAGGTCGAACCGCTGGCAGCGGGATAGCACCGTGACGGGCACCTGCCGGATCTCTGTCGTGGCGAAGATGAATTTCACATGGGCCGGCGGTTCTTCCAGCGTCTTCAAGAGCGCGTTGAACGCGCTCTTGGACAGCATGTGCACCTCGTCGATGATGTAGATCTTGTAGCGCGCGCTGGCCGCCCGGTAGTGCACGCTGTCGATGATCTCGCGGATGTCGCCCACGCCGGTCCGGCTGGCGGCGTCCATTTCCAGGATGTCGACATGGCGGCCTTCCATGATCGCCACGCAATGTTCGCATTTCCCGCAGGGCTCGGTCGTCGGCCCGCCGTTGCCGTCCTCACCGATGCAGTTCATGCCCTTGGCGATGATCCGCGCGGTGGTCGTTTTCCCGGTGCCGCGGATGCCGGTCATGATAAAGGCCTGGGCGATACGGTCGGCGGCAAAGGCGTTTTTCAGCGTGCGCACCATCGCGTCCTGCCCGACGAGATCGGCAAAGGTCTCGGGGCGGTACTTGCGGGCGAGCACCTGGTAGGCGGGGGCGTCGGTCATGGGGGTCCTGTCTGGTCTCGCGGCCAAGGTAAGCGCTGCGCGCCGGGCCGTCCACCGCCCTCTGACCGCAAGAGCGCAGGAGTGGCTTGATTTCCGCGCGGTGACGCGGCACATCTTGGACAGGCCGCTTGCCGGGGGCCTCCTGATCCGCGGAAAGCACCTGCGCCGGCCGATACGGAAGACCACCGATCATACGGTTTTCTCTGGCCCGACTTGGCGGATCGCGGGCCGTGACGGAGGAACCCGATCATGACCGAGCTTTCCCTGGAATCCTTTCGTTTCGAGGCCAAGCGCCTGCACCGTGCCTATATGGCGCGTGAGGTCTGGGCCGTGCAGCGCCTGCAACAGCACCCGCCGAAGCGCGATCCCGACAGCCTGCGGCGGGCCGATTTCCTGCATGTGATCGCGCAGGAAAACGGTTTTGCCAGCTGGCCGCGCCTGAAACTCGCCGCCGAGACGACGGGGCTGGACCGCGCCGCGAAACTGCAGCGGCTCAAGATCGCGCTGTTTCACGGCCAGACCCAGGTTGCCGAGGCGCTGTTGACCGATACGCCGGACCTTGCCGACGGGGCCTTTGGCCTGGAATGTGCGCTTTACCGGCGTCAGGCGGTGGCCGCGGCACTGGTCCGCGATCCGAACCTTGCCACGCGGACCCTGGGCCCGCGCCGCCCGATCCTGCACCTGGCCTATTCTCGCTGGATCAAGGCCCGCCCCGAGTTGGAGGCCGACATGCTGGCGGTGGCGGATCTGTTGCTGGCGCATGGGGCCGATGTGAACGACGGCTTTCCCGCCGCCGAGGGCGAGGATCACCTGCTGTCGGCGCTCTACGGGGCCATCGGTCACGCGGACAACATGGTTCTGGCCCGCTGGCTGCTGGATCACGGCGCCGACCCGAACGACAACGAGTCGCTCTATCACGCCACCGAACTGGGCCATCATGACGGCTTGCGCATGTTGCTGGAGGCCGGGGCCGATCCGCGTGGCACCAACGCGCTGCTGCGGGCAATGGATTTCCATGATCACGAAGCGGTCGATATGCTGCTGGCGCATGGCGCGCGGCCGGATGACTTCAACCCCGAAGAGGTGGGTGGCGAACAGCCCTGGGCCGTGCCTGCCTTGCACCAGGCGGCCCGTCGTGGATGCGACCGGCGTATGGTGGACATGCTGCTGGAGGCGGACGCCGACCCGAGCCACAGATACCTGGGCGCCACGGCCTATGCCTATGCCCGTGTGCATGGCAACCGCGCCGTGGCCGAGGCGATCGAGGCGCGCGGTGCGGCGACCCCGCTCAGCCGCGAGGAGAGCCTGTTGGCCCGCGCCGCCGAGGGGCAGGACAGCCCGGGCGAATACATCGACCCGGCGCGCCTACCCGCCGCATATGCCAACATCCTGCGCGAGACGCTGCACCTGCCGGACCGGCTGCCGGTGCTGGAACGGCTTGTGGCGCTGGGTCTGCCCTGGGATCTGCCGGATGGCCTGGGGATCACCCCGGTGCAGGCGGCGGGCTGGGAGGGGCTGCCCGATGTGATGGGGTTCTTTCTGCGGCTGAAACCCGACCTGTCCCACGTCAATGGCTATGGCGGCACGCTGCTGTCCACCATCCTGCACGGGGCCGAGAATGCGCCTGACCGCGACAGCCGCGATCACATCGGTTGTCTCGAAATGGCGCTGGCTCACGGCGTCGCCCTGCCTCGGCGCGAGATCGGCTTTGCCGGACGCGAGGACATTCGCGCCTTCCTGGAGGACTGGGCCGAGTCGCATCCCGGGCAGGTGGTCTGAGCCGGGCTGCGCCTTCGGGCGCGGGCCTTTCCGTGGCATTCTGAACGCACTACGTGAAAAATTGGCCGCAAGTGCCCGACTCTGGTGGGGATTGCCCGGGTTGGCCTGTCCGAATCGCTAGGCCGGTCCGGACAGGCGTGTATTATCCCCGGTGGCGGAAATCCGCGACCGTGGGGGCGGTCGTCGGCACCGTCGCTGCCGATTGGGGAGACATCGCATGGTCGAGGATGAGCAGAAAGCAGCCGGCACCGCCGGACCTGTCGTTCTGCATGTCCTGCCCGTGGGGGGCGGCATCGTCGCCTTTTCCCAGCTGCCCGGCGCCGGGGGCGACTATCGCGGCGATCTCGAACACCTGTCCAGCTGGCGTCCGGCGATGGTGATCTCGCTCGTCAGCCATGTCGAGATGCTGGAGGCCGGGGCCAAGACCCTGGGCCAGGACGTTCAGGACAAGGGCACGCGCTGGGTGCATATGCCGATCAAGCGCGGCGAGGCGCCCAATGCCACTGTCGAAGAGGCCTGGCCAAAGGTCAGCACCCAGGTGCGCAAGGCGCTTTTGGGCGGTGGGCGCGTCATGCTCCATAGCCGTGACGGCAAGGGCCGGTCGGGCATGATGGCCTTGAGGCTGATGATCGAGGCGGGCGAGGCCCCGGACGAGGCCGAGGCGCGTCTGCACTCGGTCCAGCGGGGGGCCTTTCTCGAATCCTGGCAGCGCAACTGGTCGCTCAAGGCCGAGCGTGAGCCGGTGCCCTTCGTGAGACACGCCCGGTCGGGCTGATTTCCCTGTTTTCGGTCGGGTTGGAAAGGCAACGGCCCGGCGCTTGCGCACCGGGCCGATTGAGGTGAGAGATTGTAACGACCCAAGCGGGGCTCGTTACGGCTGCTTCCTTCCGGACCTGACCGGGTTGGCGAGGCGCTTGCCCGCACAACCTCTCGACCGTCTATCTAAGACCCCGGCGCGGATTTTGCAATGGGGTGCGATGCACTCTCCCGTTTGCCGCGCGCTGCGTCTATGAGGGCGGGATGGATGAGACATTCGAGATTTTCGCAAGCGTGCCGCCGGGGCTGGAACCGCTCCTGCTGGACGAGGTCCGCGCGGCGGGATTCGCGCAGCCTGCGCAGGTGCCGGGCGGCGTGACCTTTCAGGGCGGCTGGGCCGAGGTTGCGCGGGCCAACCGGGAATTGCGTGGCGCCGGGCGTGTCCTGGCGCGCTTTGCCAGCTTCCGGGCGATGCATCTGGCGCAACTGGACAAACGGGCGCGGAAACTGGACTGGGGCGCGGTCTTGCGGGCCGATGTCCCGGTGCGTGTCGAAGTGACCTGCCGGAATTCCAAGATCTATCACGACCGTGCCGCACGGCAGCGCGTCGAAGGCGCCATCGCCGAGACGGTGGGGGCGCCAGTTCTGAAAGAAGCCTCGGACGAGGCGGTGCGGATCATGCTGCGGATCGAAGACGACCTGGCGGTTTTCTCGGTCGATACCTCGGGAGAGCCGCTGCACCGGCGGGGCCTGAAGCAGCAGGTGGGCAAGGCCCCGATGCGCGAGACGCTGGCGGCGCTGTTCCTGCGCGCCTGCGGCTATGACGGGACAGGGCCGGTGGTGGACCCGATGTGCGGCTCTGGCACCTTTGTCATCGAGGCGGCGGAAATCGCCGCCGGGCTGGCGCCGGGCCGGGCGCGGGGCTTTGCCCTCGACCGTCTGGCCATCCCTGTGCCGGAGGCGCCGCAGCAGGTGCGGCGCGAGGTCGGCGCCCGGTTCTTCGGGTCGGACCGGGATGACGGGGCGATCCGGATGAGCCAGGCCAATGCGGACCGGGCCGGGGTGGCCGACCTCTGCACCTTTACACGCGCGGCGATCAGCGATCTACAGCGGCCCGATGGGCCGCCGGGGCTGGTCATGGTGAACCCGCCCTATGGCGCGCGGATCGGCAACCGCAAGCTGCTGTTTGCGCTCTATGGCAGTCTTGGCGCCGTCTTGCGGGACCGGTTTGGGGGCTGGCGGCTGGGCATGGTGACCTCTGACGGCGGGCTGGCCAAGGCCACGGGCCTTGACCTGACAGCCGGCCCGCCGGTGAGTTTCGGCGGGCTCAAGGTCAAGCTTTACCAGGCGCGTCTGTAACGGCGCGGACCCGGCTTCACTCGACCTCGTCGAAGGCCTCGGTAAAGGCGGATGTGACCATCTCGATCATCTGCATATGCAGGTCAGCGCGGGGGCGGCCGGTGCTGTCGGGGCAAATCGCGTCCTCGATGCCCATTTCAAGCGCCGTTTCGGCGGCGCCCGGCTTGCAAGCGGGGAACATGTCGGCGTGGGTGGCGCCCTCGATCACCGCGTAATCGGCCCCGGGGATGCCCTGTGCCAGCGGTGCCGCCCGCAGCGTCGCGGGAATGTCGGCTTCCTGGCCCAGGTTCACCAGCGCGACCGGCACCGCCACCTCTGCCAGGCTGTCCGCCGCAAAGACATCCGCCGGGGCCGGGTCTATCGCCATGACGAAGCCGATCCGATCGTCCGAGTTGTCGCGGCCCGCCACCGACATGTCCATCGCGTGCAGGTCGACGCCGCTCATCCGGACCCAGGCGCAAAGCGAGGGGTTGCGGTCCTCGGCGTCGCAATACCCGGCCAACAGTTCCGGGTCGAGCCGGGGACCGGCCAGCCCCAGGGCGCTGTTGCCGCCCATCGACAGGCCCAGGGCACCGATCCTGTCCGGATCGGCATGGGCCTGCAGATCCGGCGCCGCTTGCAACGCGTCCAGCGCGCGCGACAGGTCTGCCGGGCGTTGCCACAGCTTCATCGTCTGTTCCGCCGACCGCTCTGGCCCGGTGTTGCCGGGATGGGTGGGGGCGGTGACGATGAACCCGGCCTCGGCCAGCGGGGCGGCAAGCCAGCTTGCCGCCGAAGGGCGTCCGCCCAGGCCCGCGCCATGCGACAGCAGGATCACCGGATGTTGGCCGGGCGCAATCGGCGCGCCTTGCAGGGAGGCGGTGCCCTGGAAAAACAGGGTTTCGCCCAGCGTGACGGGGCTGCCGCCGCTTGCCGCGGGATACCAGACCGTGACGTCCAGCTCTGTCCCGCGCTCCGCCGAGGGGACGGTGAGTGTCCGCACACCCGCGGCAGGGTCATCCGCGAATGCCGTGCCGGCGGCAAGCGACAGGGACAGAGCGGCAGTCAGGGCCGCGCAGGCCCTGGATACTGGGATTGAAATACTCATTACTGGCCTTTTGGTTGGTGTCCTGCCGTCGTCATCGCGGCAGCCTGCAGTCACACAGCTATGTGGCCCGCTCCCGTCGTGCAATGGCGGACACGGCCCCGCGTCAGCCTATTCGCGGCTCAGCCCGCCGGGGCAGAAGAACCGGGTATAAAGACCGTAGCAGGTGGCCGTCATCTTGTAGCCCTTGATGTCGATCCGCGCATAGAGGTAGCGGTCCTCATAGGTCAGGTCGATGCCCGACATCAGCAGATCGGTACAGGCGCGGTTATCGGCCCGGCACAGCAACAGCGCCGCCGCGTCCAGGCCGGACTTGCCGTCCAGCTCCTCGTTCGCGACGGTCAGTTGAACCTGGCGCCGCAATTCCGCCTCGGCGGCCTCTGGACCGGGCTTGGTGAGATAGGCGCCGATCAGCGCCATGACGATCATGCCGAGAAGAAAACGATACATGGCGGTTCCATTGAGTGACCTGGTTGCCTGATGGAGTAGGCGAGCGCGCGGCTCTGCGCAAGCGCGTCAGAGCAGGCCCGCCAGCTCTGCCCCCCGCAGCAGGTCATAGGCCAGGTGGTGCGCGTGCCGCCCCGACGGGGGCACAAGGTCGGGCACCTGCACCACGGTCATACCGGCGGCAAATCCGGCCTCCGCGCCGGTGTTGCTGTCCTCGAAGACAAGGCAGCGGCGCGGGTCCGCTCCCAACCGGCTGGCGGCCAGCAGGTAGGGGTCGGGTGCCGGTTTGGGCAGGTTCACACAATCGCGGGTGACGACTACCTCGAACCGCCGGGCAAGATCGGATTGCGCCAGCTTGTGTGTGGCAGAGGCGCGGCGCGACGATGTGGCGATGGCCACCGGCGTTGCCTGCGCCGCAAGCCGGTCCAGCAGGTCGATCGCGCCGGGTTTGAGCGGGATGCCCTGATCCGTCCGGCGGCGGTCCTCTTCCAGCCAGTCGGCGTGGATCGCGTCGAAATCCAGCGCGCCGAAATGCTGTTCCAGGATCGCGAGTCCGGTGTCATTGGCGGTGCCGACCAGCTGCAGAAAAATCGCCTCTGTAAGGTCGGCGCCGTGGCGGGCCAGCACCCGGCGCCCGGTGACGAAAGCAAGGCTTTCGGTATCGACCAGCGTTCCGTCCAGGTCAAAGATCACGGCATCATAGGGCATCTGGTTTTCCGGTTCGCGCATTTTCGGCCAAGGCCTAGACGGAAAACGGGCGGCCCGTAAGCCGCCCGCCATAACGTTTCGTGTCGTGGTCTTACAGCTGTATGCGGAACAGCGCGAAGCCGTCGGCGCCTTCGCCCGCGTCCTCGATGGTCACGCCCTTGACGTCATCGGCATAGTCGCGCGCCTTGGGGCCGGTCTCGAACAGGACCGTGGTGCCTTCCATCGGTTTGAAGGACCAGTTGGCGTCGGCGGAGGGGTTGATGGTGCCCTGTTCGACGATGTAGCGCACGATCACGTCGCGGTTGGTGTCGGGCGCCTCGAAGATCACCGTGTCGCCCTTGGCGCCGGGGAAATCTCCGCCGCCCGAAGCGCGGTAGTTGTTGGTGGCGATCACGAATTCCATGTCCGCCGTCACCGGCTCGCCGTTGAACATCAGGTTGACGATGCGGTTGGCGTCCGGGTTTTCCAACGCGCCCTTGGGGCCGAATTTCGACGGTTGGCTGAGGTCGATCTGGTAGGTCACGCCGTCGATCACGTCGAAGTTGTAGGACGGGAAGGAGGGGTTCAGGAGCGGTGCATCGGTTGCGCCCGGGTCGACCTGGTTGAACATGCCCGCCGAACGTTCCAGCCAGTCCTTGACCTGTGCACCCGTCACCTTCACGGCACGCACGGTGTTGGGATAGAGGTAGAGGTCGGCCACGTTCTTGATCGCCACGGCGCCCGTCGCGACGTCGGTGTAATACTCCGGTCCGCCCCGGCCCCCGGCCTTGAAGGGGGCGGCGGCCGACAGGATCGGCAGGCCCTCGTACTCGGTCCCCTGCATCATCTGTTCGATGTACCATTTCTGCGCGATCGAAACGATCTGGACCGAGGGATCGTCGGCCACCAGCGCGAAATAACTGTGCAGCGGCGCCGAGGTCTGGCCCACGGCACGGCGGACGTAGGCCAGGGTTCCCTCATGCTCCTTTTGTGTCGCGTCGATCACCGGCTGGTAATCGTCCACAAGCGCGGTGATGGACCGGTCCTCGTTGCGTTTCGAGATCGGGCGCGCCTCGGACATGGTGTTGACCACGCGCCAGGTGTTGCCGTCGCGTTCCAGCAGAAGGTCGATCAGCCCCATGTGCGAGCCCCAGAAGCCGCCCATGACCGCGGGCTTGCCGTGGATCGTGCCCTTGTCCGCGTCGACGGCGGCGAAATCGGCATAGGTGGGCGAGGGGAAGACGAGGTGCGAATGTCCGGTCATGACCGCGTCGATGCCCTCGACCCCGGCCAGCGGAACGCTGGCGTTCTCCATGCCGTCCGTGTGATCGGCGGACCCGATGCCCGAGTGCGACAGGGCCACGATGATTTCCGCCCCCTGTTCCAGCATCTCGGGGACGTAGGATTTCGCCGTCTCGACGATGTCGCGGGCGGTCACGTTGCCATCCAGATGCTTGCGGTCCCAGTTCATGACCTGCGGCGGGGTAAAGCCGATCACCCCCACCTTTATCGGATGGGTCTCGCCAGCGCCATCGGTCAGCATCCGGTCGAGGATGACATAGGGTTTGAACAGCGTCTCGTCCTCGCGCGCGGTCGCGCCCTGGGACTTGGCGATGTTCGCCAGGACCACCGGGAAATCGGCGCCCGCCATGCTCTTCATCAGGAAGTCGAGGCCGTAGTTGAACTCATGGTTGCCGATGGTGGCCGCGTCAAAACCCAGCGTGTTCATCGCGGTCACGACCGGGTGCATGTCGCCCTCTTTCATGCCGCGTTCATAGGCGATGTAATCGCCCATCGGGTTGCCCTGCAGGAAATCGCCATTGTCCAGCAACATGGTGTTGGTCGCCTCGGCGCGGATGCCCTCGATGATCGAGGCAGTGCGCGACAGGCCGACGGTGTCGCGCGGCTTGTCGGCGTAATAGTCGTAAGGGTGGACGTGGACGTGGATGTCCGTGGTTTCCATGATGCGCAGATGCGCCTGGTTGGCCGCCGCATGGGCCGAATAGGGATGCAAGGCGATCAGGGCGGCCCCGGCGGTGGTGCTGGCAAGGAACTGGCGCCGCGTGAGACGCGCATCAAAGGACTGTGACATGGTTTTTCCCAAAGTTTGGCTGCGTGACGGGTTTGATCCGGAAATTCCAACAGTGATGTGACGCTAGCACGATTCTTTCGGGCCGCGATGGGCTTACCTCGGGGAAATCGCACCGGCTTTGGGTTTGCATCCCGGTCCCGGGCGGGCAAATGTGCGGGGCGCTGGAACGGGGGACAGGATGCGGCACGCGGAAGAGGTGACATTCGGGGGATCCGGGCTGGATCGCGCGGCAGAGATCCGGGGCGACATCGGTGCGCTTGCCGCCGCGATGCAGGACGCGCGGGCGCGCACGATCCTCATCTGGCGCGGCAAGCCGCTGGTCACGGGTGAGGGAATGATGGAGGCCATGCGCCTGCCTCTGGATCACCCGATCCTGGCCGAGGCCGGCAGCCCGCCGATCCTTCTGGGTCGTGAAGATGGCGCGGCGGTCTTCTCGCATGACATCTCTGGCTGGACCCCGCCGGATTTCGACGCCGAGGCACAGGCGAGCTTTCTCGACCCCAGCGAATACAGCCACCCCAGTTGTCCCGAGGCCCGCTTTGCCGAGCTGCGCCGGATCATGACCCGGCTGACGCCACGCGACGCCGAATTGGCGGCCACGGCCAAGGCGGTGCACGGCTGGCACGGCAGTCACCGGTTCTGTTCGCGTTGCGGCGCCGAGTCCGAGATGCACCAGGCCGGCTGGACCCGGATCTGCCCGGCCTGCGGCGGGCAGCATTTCCCGCGCACGGACCCGGTGGTGATCATGCTGATCACCCGGGGCAACCGCTGTTTGCTGGGCCGCTCTCCGGGCTGGCCCGACGGCATGTATTCCTGCCTCGCCGGTTTCGTCGAACCGGGCGAGACGATCGAGGCCGCGGTACGGCGCGAGACCTGGGAAGAGGCGGGCATCCGCGTCGGCCCTGTCCGCTACCTTGCCAGCCAGCCCTGGGCCTTTCCGGCCTCGCTGATGTTCGGCTGCCACGGCGAGGCGTTGAGCGACGAGATCACGGTGGACCCGGCAGAGCTTGAAGACGCGATCTGGGTCACCCGAGAAGAGGTGGCCGAGGCGGCGGCGGGCCTGCGCGAAGGGTTGCTGCCCGCGCGAAAGGGCGCCATCGCGCATTTCATGTTGCTTAACTGGATGGCGGATAGATTGGACTGAGACGCGGCTTGGGGTAGGGTGCCGAAAACAGCCGGACAAGATGAGGCAAGAGCAGGCAGATGGAACTCACGGCACACGAAGATATCGAAGCCCCGCAGGACCGGGTCTTTGCCATGATGGCGGATTTCGACACCATCGAACGGCAGGCCATGCGGCGCGGCCTGGACGTGACCCGCACCGGGGATGGTCCGGGCGCTGGGATGGCCTGGGACGTGGCGTTCCAGTTTCGCGGCAAGCGGCGCGCGGCCGCGATCACCCTGACCGACTACCAGCCGCCGGAGCGGATGGTTTTTGACACCCTGTCGGGTGGGCTGGACATAAAGCTGACGCTGGATGTCGTGGCGCTGTCGCCCACGCGCACCCGGATCAACGTGACCACGGTCATGGCCGCGCGGACCCTGTCGGCCCGTCTGTTCCTGCAATCGATGAAACTGGCGCGCGGCGGCATGGACAAACGGTTCCGCAAGCGGGTGGCCGAACTGGCTGGCGAAATGGAAACAAGGCTGCGCGGCGCGGCCTGATCCCGTTGCGTTGACGTGGCAGGGCGCTAGATTGCGGCAAAAGGCACAAAGGAGCGCCGGATGTTGCGATTGACCTGGGTCCTGGCCCTGCTGGCCGGGCCGCTGTCGGCTCATGAATTCTGGATCGAGCCTGAGGGCTTCGTGATCCCCGACGAAGCGCCTGTCCTGGCGCAGACCCTCGTCGGAACAAAGCTGAAGGGCGCGACCTACAGCTACAACCCCCGCAACTTCAAACGCTTCGATATAGTGACCTCCGCAGGGGTCGAACCTGTCGAGGGGCGGTTGGGCGACAAACCCGCGCTGAACATGGTGCCCGAGGGCACGGGGCTGGCGACAATCGTGCATGTCACCCGCGACTACAGCCTCACCTATACCGAGTGGGAAAAATTCCTCACCTTCGTCGAGCACAAGGATTTCACCTGGGCGCTTGACCGGCACCTTGAACGGGGACTGGGCCAGGAACGCGTGCGCGAACGCTATTCCCGCCACGCCAAGAGCCTAGTGGCACTGGGTGACGGCGCGGGTGCCGACCGCGAGGTGGGGCTCCTGACCGAGATCGTGGCCGAGGCGAACCCCTACACCGACGACCTCTCGGGCGGCCTGCCGGTGCGCGTGCTCTACCAGGGCGCGCCGCGCGTGGACGTGCAGGTAGAACTGTTCGAACGGGACCCGGCGGGCGAGGTGACGATCCGCCTCTACCGAACCGACGACAAGGGGCGCGCGACGGTCGAGGTGAAGCCGGGGCATTTCTACCTGGTCGATGCCGTGGTCATGCGCGAACTGGAGATCGAGGACGACAAGGACCCGGCCTGGGAAAGCCTCTGGGCCTCGCTGACCTTCGAGGTCCCGCAATGAGCCTTGTCGAGACGCTGCGCGCCGAGCTGGACGCGGCCGGTGTCCTGACCGGCGAGGACATGGCCGCCTGGTCGCGCGACTGGACCGGGCAATATGTCTGGGCCCCGCTTTGCGTCGCGCGTCCCCGCAACACGCAGGAGGTCTCTGCCGTCATGCGCGCGGCCCATGCGGCGCGGGTGCCGGTGGTGACCGTCTCCGGCAACACCGGGCTGGCGGGCGGCACATCCGGAGAGGCGGCGGTAATGCTTTCGCTCGACCGGATGACGGCCATCGAGGAGATCCGCGCCCCCGCCCGGCTGGCGGTGGTCGAAGCGGGGGTGATCCTCAGCGATCTGCACGCAGCCGCCGCAGCCGAGGGCCTCAGCTTTCCGATGACCTTCGGCGCCAAGGGCTCGGCCCGGATCGGCGGCATTCTCGCCACCAATGCGGGCGGGTCGAACGTCCTGCGCTATGGCAACACGCGCGACCTGGTGCTGGGGCTGGAAGCGGTGCTGGCCGATGGCCGCGTGGTCGATCTGATGTCGGAACTGCACAAGAACAACACCGGCTACGACCTGCGCCACCTCCTGATCGGCTCCGAAGGGACGCTAGGCGTGATCACCCGGGCGGTGCTGAAACTGGTGCCGCAGCCGCGCGCCTATGCCACCGCGATGGTGGCTACGGACTCGCTGTCCGGGGCGCTGGAGGTCTTGAACCGCCTGCAGGACGTGACCGGCGGCGCGGTCGAGGCCTTTGAATTCATGTCGCGATTTTACATTCAGCAATACGCGCGGATGCACGCCGAGGCGCGGCCGGTCCTCGACAGCGACCATGAGGTGACGATCCTTGTCGAACTGGGCGCCACCGCCCCGCGCGACGCCGAGGTCGGTCCCGACGGGCAGGTGCCGATCGCCGGCTACCTCGAAGATGTCCTGGGCGAGATGCTGGAAGAGGGCGCGGTTCTGGACGCCGTCGTCGCCCAAAGCGACGCGCAGCGCGAGACCATGTGGGCGCTGCGCGAGGCGGCGGCCGAGGTGTCCCTGTCGCATGTGCCGCTGGTCAACAACGACATCTCGGTGCCCCTCGACAAGGTCGAAACTTTCCTGGAACAGGCCGGCGCACGGCTGGCCCAGATCGATCCCGCCGCCCAGCCGGTCGTCGTCTCTCACCTCGGCGATGGCAACGTGCATTACCCGGTCTGGATCGGCGACGCTGGCCAGAAGGACGCGGTGATGCAGGCGGTGGAGGACGTGGTGCTGGGCCTCGGCGGATCGTTTTCCGCCGAACATGGCATCGGCCTGGCCAAGCGCCCCTCCATGGCGCGGCGCAAGGATCCCGTGGCGCTCGAGGTGATGCGGGCGATCAAGGCGGCGCTGGACCCGGAGGGGATTTTGAACCCGGGCAAGCTGCTGCCCTGACGGTGGGACGGCGGGGTAAACCCCGCCCTACGCCCTGGCGCGGCGGCAGCACCCGGTCCCGCCCTCGGAGGTGGGGGCGCTGCCCCCGTCGCGCTACGCGCGACTCCCCCGGAGGTATTTGGAGAGAGAAGAAACCTTGGCTCCGGCCCCTGGTTTCTTCTCTCTGAAAATACTCGAAAGCCACCTTGCGGCCGGGCGCCTCAGGCGTCGCGCCGGGCGATCCAGTCGTGATCGGGGTGGTTCTGGAACCGCCACTTGCGCATCGGGCCGGCCATGACGTTGAGGTAATACATCTCGTAACCATAGGGCGCGCCGCAGGGGTGATGCCCTTTCGGCACCAGCATCACGTCGTGGTCCTTGACCGACACCGTGACATCCAGCGAGCCGTCCTCGGTAAAGACCCGCTGGTGGCCGTAGCCCTGCGCCGGGTTCAGCCGGTGGTAGTAGGTTTCCTCGAGATAGGTCATCTCGGGGAAGTTGTCTTCGTCATGCCGGTGCGGCGGGTAGGAGGACCAGTGTCCGGACGGCGTGTAGACCTCTGTCACCAGGAGCGAGGAGGCCACGTCGCGTTCCTCCATTGCGATGGGGTGGATGTAGCGCGTGTTGGTGCCACGCCCGCGTTCCACCATGTCGATGCCCCGGGGACCGATCTGCGCTGCCGGGTAGTCGGCGGTGGCGGGCGCCGAGCAGACGGCCAGAGTGCAGGCCGTGGTGGCCGTTGCCGTCCAGTCGCTGCCCGCAGGCAGGTAGACCGCGTGCGGCGGGAGGCGGTCAAAGACGCTCATGCGCGCGCCCAACTCGCCGAAGTCCTGGCCGCCGCCGCTGATATGCGCCTTGCCCTCGACCAGCACCAGGATCACCTCACGGTCGCCGGTCTGGCCTTCGGCGCGCTGGTCGGCGGTCAGCCGCCACAGGTCAAAGCCGACATAGCCCCAGTCAGGGCTTTCCGAGGTGCGGGCATTGTTCACGGTGATCTCGTGGACCTTGCCGCTGGTGCCGGTGGGTTTGCGGAGAAGCTGGGTCATCTTGTCCTTCCTGGGGTCAGGGCTGGCGGCGGGCGTCCTGGTCTGCAAGCGCCTGCGCAAAGGCCTCGGGCGAGAGCTCTTCGGACAGGGCGCGGTGGAACAGGGCGTTCTGGGTTTCGGGGGCAAGCCCGCCCAGCGGCGGGTCGCTGTCGAGGTTGGTGGGAAAGGAATAGCCTTCGGCGGCGGCGGCCACGGCGGCGGCCAGCGCCTCGTCCCCCAGTCGCCCCGCAGCGCGCAGCGCCTGGATCGCCGGGTAGAGCGTGCGGCACATGGCCGTGCGATCCACAGTCTCCATCGCCCGGCCAAACGCCGAGGAGACCTGAAGCAGGTTCGCCATGCGCTCGACATTGCCGCTGCGGTTCTCGCCCGCCGCGTGGAACAGCGCGGGGTTGAAAAAGACCGCATCGCCCTTTGCCAGCGGCAGCTGGATATAGTGTTCCTCAAAGAAGTCGCGGAAATCCTCGCGCCGGTAGGCCATGTATCCGGGGCGGAACAGCTGCGAGAAGGGCAGCAGCTTTGTCGGGCCGCTTTCGATGGGCATGTCGCAATGGGCTACGGCGCCCTGCAGGGTCATCACCGCCGAAAGGTCATGCACATGCGCCGGGAAACGCGCCGCCACCTCTGCGGTCTGAAAGCCAAGGTGATAGTCGCGGTGCGCCGATTGCGCCTGTCCGCCGGGGCGGACTAGGTTCACCTGCGCCGTCATCTGGTAGAAGGGGCCAAGCCAGGCCTCGCAGACGGCGGCAATCGCGGCATTGCCGTAGTAGAGCGCGAAGCCTTCGGGGTCTTCCATGCAGTGTTTCTGCAGCGAATTCCAGATCCGTGCATTCGACCCGGCCTTGGCGAAATGATCGCCTGCGCCCAGTCCGGCCTCGCTTTCGCGAGTGATGATGCTCTCAAAGACCGCTGTGGCCGCGTCGATGGGGGCGGTGTCGGCAAAAGCGCCTTTCAGCGCCACGACGCCCGCCGACTGGCCCAGGACAAAGCCCCATTCCGCCAGCAGTTCGGCGCGCTGGGCGGGATCGCCCAGCGTTGCCTGCAAGGAGGCCACGTCATAGACCGGCACGTTCTGCTCCACCGCCGAGGCAAACCGCAGGTCCGAGGCAGAGAGGCTTTGCCCGGTCAGCCGGGCGAATTCTGCAAGGTCACAGGACGTGACGTCGAAATAGGCCGTATCTTTCATGACGATCCTCCCTCGTCGGTGTATTTCTTCCGGATCGCCTCGGCGTCGAAGGCGACAAAGAACTGGTGCGCGCAATAGGACCCGATGGCGCCGAACAGGATCGACCAGCCGGGATTGCCCCAGCTGAGTTCCAGCAGCGCCCAGCCCAGGCAGGCGGCCACCACTGCGATGCGGCGCCAGAGCGGGATGAAGAAGGGGTGCTGGACGTCGAACATGGGTCAGCCCCTGTCCAGCCCGGTGGCGCGGGCCGTGTCCCGCAGCGTCGTCAGGCCAAGGGTCTGGTATTTCACCGGGTTGCGCAGATCCGGGTCCTGTTCTGCCTCGATCACCAGCCAGCCGTCATAGCCGGTGTCGGCCAGGATCTGCAGGCAGGGGGCAAAGTCGATTGCGCCCTCGGCATCGCCGGGCACGGTAAAGACACCCCGGCGGACGCCTTCGAGAAAGGTCAGATCCTCGCCCCGGACCTGGTTCATGACGTCCTCTCGGACGTTCTTGGCGTGGAAGTGGCGCACGCGCGCGGCGTGGCGGGCCAGCACCTCTGCCGGGTCGCCACCGCCGAAAAAGCAATGCCCGGTGTCAAAGAGCAGATGCGTGGCGGGGCCGGTGGCCGCCATCAGCGCGTCGATGTCTTCGGGGCTCTCGACGATGGTGCCCATGTGATGGTGATAGACCAGCGTCAGGCCCTGCTCGGCGGTGAACTGTGCAATCTCTTCGAGCCGGGCGCCGTAATCGGCCATGTCCCGGGCCGAGAGCCGAGGGCGCTGCGACACGGGCGTGTCCTGCGAGCCATGCACGGTGTTTGAACATTCCGCCGCGATGCAGACGGTACAACCGTTCACTTTCAGCATGTCCAGGTGGGGTTGAATTGCCTTTTTCTCGTCCTCGACAGAGCGCGCGCAAAGTTCCAGAGAATACCAGGCAGAGGGCAGGACAAGGCCGTGGCTGCCCAGCAGCTCCTTGAGCGCTTGCGGATCGGAGGGCCAACGGTGGCCGCCCTCGATCCCCTCGAACCCGATTTCGGCGGCCTCGGACAGGATCTGGTCGGTGGGGATATGGGCGCCAAGCGTCTGGTCGTCGTCGTTGGCCCAGGCGATGGGGTTGGTGCCGTAGCGGATCATTGGCGTGTCTTTCCTTTGGGGCCCTTGGGGGCGGGGCAAGCCGGGCAGGGGCCCGGCCTGCAACAGGGGTCAGGTGCGTTCCTTGAGCCGGGCCTCATAGCCCTTGCGGGCTTCCATCACTTCCTCGCGGGGCGAGACCTCGGGCACGGCCACGTCCCACCAGTGACCGCCGTGCGGTGTGCTGGGGTAAGGGTCTGTGTCGATCACCACGACAAAGGGACCGGTGGCGTCGGCGGCCCGTTTCAGAGCCTCTTCGAGTTCGGCGATGGTCTGAACATGGACCGCAGCCGCCCCCATGCTGGCCGCATGGGCGGCGAAATCGATGTTGCTCTGCGCCACGCTGGAGTGGTCGAAGAGGTTGTTGAACTCGGCCCCGCCGGTGCCCATCTGCAGCCGGTTGATGCAGCCGAAGCCGCGGTTGTCGGTCACGACCACGGTGATCTTGATCCCCATCGCGACCGCTGTCGCCAGCTCGGAATTGGCCATCATGTAGCTGCCGTCACCCAGCATGCAGACCACGTCGCGCCCGGGTTGGGCCAGTTTGATCCCCATCGCGCCGGCGATCTCGTAGCCCATGCAGGAGAACCCGTATTCCATGTGATAGGCGCCGGGGCGCGGGGCCTTCCACAGCTTGTGCAGCTCTCCGGGCATGGTGCCGGCGGCGCACATCACCACCGTATCCGGTCCGCTGGCGCGCTGCACCGCGCCGATCACGTGTTGGTCGGTGGGCAGTTCGTTGCCATCGGCGGGCGCATCGGTCAGCGGGTCGACGGCGGCGAACCAGTCGATCTTGAGTTGCGCCGGGACATCCTCGGCCCGGTAGGAGGTCAGTTCCAGCGCCAGGTCCGTCAGCCCGGTGCGCGCGTCCGCCTGCAGGGGCAGCGCACCATGTTTCACCGCGTCATAGGCGTTGACGTTCAGGCTCACCAGCGTCGCAGCCGGGTTCTTGAACACCGTCCAGGACCCGGTGGTGAAATCCTGAAACCGCGTTCCGACGCCCAGCACCAAGTCCGCCTCGGCGCAGATCGCATTGGCCGACGACGCGCCGGTCACGCCCACGGGGCCCAGGTTCAGCGGGTGATCCCAGGCCAGCGCCGACTTGCCCGCCTGCGTCTCGACCACCGGGATGTTATGCGCCTCGGCAAAACCCTGCAGGTCGCCGCAGGCCTCCGCGTAATGCACGCCACCCCCGGCGACGATCACCGGGTGTTTCGCGGCGCGGATCTTTTCCACCACCCGGTGCAGCTCGTGGTGATCGGGGCGGATGCGGCGGCGATACCAGACGCGCGGCTCGAAAAAGCTTTCAGGGTAGTCAAACGCCTCTGTCTGCACGTCCTGGCAAAAGGCGAGGCAGACGGGGCCGCATTGCGCGGGATCGGTCATGGTGGCCATCGCGCGGGGCAGGGCGGTCAACAGCTGTTCGGGCCGGGTGATCCGGTCGAAATAGCGCGAGACGGGGCGGAAACAGTCGTTGGCCGACACGGTGCCGTCCTCGAAATCCTCGACCTGTTGCAGCACCGGGTCCGGGCCACGGCCCGCAAAGACGTCGCCGGGCACCAGCAGCACCGGCAGGCGGTTCACATGTGCCAGCGCGGCGGCGGTGACCATGTTCGTCGCTCCCGGCCCGATCGAGGATGTCACCATCATGGCCCTCTGCCGCCCGCTCTGCTTGGCAAAGGCAATTGCGCAATGGGCCATCGTCTGTTCGTTGTGGCCGCGAAAAGTGGGCAGCTCTTCCCGCACCTGGTACAGCGCCTCACCCAGCCCGGCGACATTGCCGTGGCCGAAAATGCCCCAGCAGCCCGCAAGGAACCTCTCGCCATCCTCGGTCATCTGCGCCGAAAGATAACGCACCATCGCCTGTGCGGCGGTCAGTCGGATCGTCGTCATGTCTCAGTCCTCCCCGCGTGCGGCATCCCAGTGGCCGCAGAGGCGTGCGAAATTGTCCGTCATCTGCGCCACCGCGTCCGCGTCACTCATGGCGCCCGTCATCCAGGCCTTCGCCGCATCGGCAAAGATCGTGCGGCCCACGGCAAAGCCTTTTACCAGCGGATAGCGCGCCGCGACCTCGAAACTTTCCTTCAGCGCCGCCTCTTCGGCCCCAAGGCCCAGAACCACGATACCACGGGTGTTGGGATCGTTCTCCTCGATTGCCTGCACCGTCTTTTGCCAGGCCGCGTCCGAGGTCATCGGCTCCACCTTCCACCAGTCGGGATAGACGCCCAAGCCGTAGAACCGGCGGATCACCTGCGCCGTGGTGTCGTCATCGACCGGTCCCGCCTTCGAGGGGATGACCTCCAGCAGGAATTCCAGCCGGTTGCGGCGCGCGGCATGGAACAGGCGGGTCACGGTCGCCTCTTGTTCGGCGCGCATCTCGGCCGGGTCGTCGGGATGGTAGAAACACAGGACCTTGACCACATGTTCCAGCGGCCATTCGTTCAGCCCGCCGAAATCCGGCCCGATCTCGGGTTCCAGTGTCAGCGGGCGCGACCCGGGCCATTCCACAGGGCGCCCGATCCACAGGCCGGTGCCCGCGGCCTTGTAGAGCGCATCGCGCCCCAGGCGGCTGTCACAGAGCACCCCGTAGCCGCGCTGCCCATTCGCGACTTGCGCGCAGGCGTCCAGGCAGAGAGACTTGAACTGGCCGATCTTTTCCGGCGTGGCGCCGTCCAGCTCCTCCATCTGCATCCGGTGGTCAAAGGCAAAGACCCGCATGGTCGACCAGTCGCCCTTGCGGTTGGTGGCCCAATGGACCTGCTCCAGCTCGGCGTCCTTGCGCAGGGCCTTTTCCTTGACGCCGCGTTGCAAAAAGAACTCCAGCTCGGCCCAGGACGGATAGGCCGGGGTGCAGCCGTGGCGCGAGACCGCGAAGGCGCCGCAGGCGTTGGCATAGGTCAGCGCCGTGGGCCAGTCCCGGTCGGTCAGCCAGCCCTTGAGCAGGCCGGACATGAACCCGTCACCCGCGCCCAGAACGTTGAAGACCTCGATGGGAAAGCCGGGGCCGCTCTGGCCCTCGTCCAGTGTCTCTGCGATCTCGTCGGCAAAGGCGACGGCGCCCATCGGTCCCCGCTTGCAAACCAGCGTCGCGGTCGAGACCTTGCGGACATTGCGCAGCGCCTGGATCGTGTCCGTGGTGCCCCCCGCGATGTGGAACTCTTCCTCGGTGCCGACGATCAGATCGAAGAGGTGCAGCGTGCTTTGCAGCTTTTCCGTCACCTTGTCCGAGGCGATAAAGCGTTCCTCGCCGGCGCCATGTCCGGCCAACCCCCAGAGGTTCGGGCGATAGTCGATGTCCAGCGCCGTCTGCATCCCGTTCTCGCGGGCGATCCTCAGCGCCTTCAGCACCGCCGCCTCCGTGCGCGGGTGGCTGAGGTGCGTGCCTGTGGCGACAACGGCGCGGGCCTGAGTGATGAACCCCTCGTCGATGTCCTCTTCGCACAGCGCCATGTCAGCACAGTTGTCGCGGTAGAAGATCAGCGGAAACTGTTCCTGATCCCGGATGCCCAGCAGCACCAGCGCGGTCAGGCGCTCCGGGTCGGTCACGACGCCGCGCGTGTCGACGCCCTCTTTCCGCAATTCCTCGGTGATGAAGCGGCCCATGTGCTCGTCGCCGACACGGGTGATCAGCGCCGATTTCAGACCCAGTCGCGCGGTCCCGGCGGCAATATTGGTGGGCGAGCCGCCGATATACTTGTTGAAGCTCGCCATGTCCTCGAGCCGCCCGCCGATCTGCGCGCCATAGAGGTCCACCGAGGACCGGCCAATGGTGATCACATCCAGGGTCTTGCCCATGCCTATCTGCCTTTCCGGACCGTCGAAACATCCATGCCGCTCTCCTCAGCGCGGCACATGTTGACGCAAACCTGAGCCGAGAGGGGTCACATGGTCAATTCCCCGCAACCCGAATCCTCTCATTCGTGAGGGGGATTGAGAGGTCGGCAGAGAGGGTTTTCTGCCAAATGAGATGAAACGTATCAGTCAGGGCTGTGGTGGACCGTTTTGATCCAAAGGCCCCGACGTGTTCGGGGCGTTCTGGCGTCCGGGTGTCGGCACATCCTGACGGGGTGGGGTCGCGGGTCCGAGGGTTTTGTACAAAAGTCAGAAAACGCCGTACGTTTTGTACAAAACGTACAAGGCAAACCGGTGTCGCCCGCCCGGTCAAACCGACTCCGGCAGGTAGAGATCGGGACGCAGGAAATGCTGCCCGGGGGTTGGAGTTTCCTGTTGCTGAACGGCGGCAACCATCAGTGCCACGGTGTCGTTGCAGAGCTGTTCCAGCGGCGTGGCAATCGACATTTCCGCGTAGCGGTCGGCCAGCGCGGCGCGCGATTCCGGGATCAGCTCGTGCAGGATCAGCGTCACCTGGCCGGGCGCCCGTGCCTCACGCAGGGCGGCAATGGCCCCCTCCATGCCGCCCCCCGAACAATAAAGCCCCTTGAGATCCGGATGCCGCTGCAACAGCTCCAGCGTGGTTTCGTAGGTCAGTTGCCGCGTCTCCAGGTTCACCATCGTGTCCAGGATGCGGAAATCCGGGGCGAACTCTCTGAAATAGCTTCTGAATCCCGTCTCGCGCAGCTCGTGCCCATGCCAGCGATAGCCGCCGACGAAGACCGCCAGCTTGCCCGGGCTGCCGACGGTGCGGAACATCATGTGGGCCGCGATGCGCCCCGCCTTCATGTTGTTCAGCCCGATGTACCCTTGCCGCACGCCCTGGGCAAAATCGTTGAGCATGGCGAAACAGGGCACCCCCTGCGCCTGCAACTGGGCAACGGTATCGGTGATCTGGACGTGGTTGACGGCCGAGGCCGCCAGCGCATCGCAACGGTCGGCCAGGCCAGTCAGCAGGCCCGCGATGTCGCCGGGGCTTTGCGAGGGCGCGAATTCCACCGCGATCGAGCCGCGAATGCCCGGCGCCCGCGCCACCGCCGCCTCCATCTCGCGCGCGACATTCTGCCAGAACGGCTGCCGCGCCTTGGGAAAGACAAAGCCGAACCGCACCTCCGGCAGATCCGCGAACATCCGTTGCCCGATCAACGCGGCGGCATGGTAGCCGATGCGCTGGGCGGCCTCGTAGACGCGGCGTGCGGTTTCCTCGCGCACCTTGGCCCGTCCGTTCAGCACGCGGTCCACGGTGGCGACGCTGACCCCGGCCTCTCGGGCCAGGTCTGTGATGGTCGGACGCTTGGCCATGTCATGTCCTGACAGTTGATGAATTGTGCGCGCGCATCATGAGGGTTTTTGCAAGAAATCCAATCCCCCGGCTGCAATCTCTCTGGGAAGAATCGCGTCACGCGGCTAGGGCTGGGGGCACCAAGGGGAGGGCATCATGGCAGGATTGGGGATCGGATTGATCGGGACCGGGTTCATGGGCAAGACCCATGCGCTGGCCTGGGGCGCCGCGCGGGCGGTTCTGGGGCGTGACCTGCCGGAAGTGCGGCTGGAGATGCTCTGCGATACACCCGATGACCGGGCGAGAGAGATGGCGGATCAGTTCGGTTTTGCCCGCGCGACCGGGGACTGGCGCGCGCTTGTCGCCGATCCGGCGGTCGACGTGGTCTCGATCACCACGCCGAACAATCTGCATCATGAAATGGCCTGCGCCGCGCTGAAGGCGGGCAAACATGTCTGGTGTGAAAAGCCGATGGCGCTGACCCTGGCCGAGGCCGAAGAGATGGCCCGGGCCGCGCAAGAGGCCGGGACCGTCACGATGGTGGGTTACAACTACATCCGCAACCCGGCTTTTCTGCACGCGAAAAAGCTGATCGAAGAGGGGCGCATCGGTCGCGTGGTGCATGTGCGCGGCTGGGTGGACGAGGACTACCAGGCCGATCCCGACCTGCCCTGGACCTGGCGCGCGCGGCTGCAGGACGCGGGCCTTGGCACGCTTGGCGACCTGGGGTGCCACCTTGTGTCGATGGTCGTGGGCCTTGCCGGGCCGATCGAAAGCCTGGTGGCCGATATGCAGATCATCCACGAAACCCGACCGCTGCCCGACGGATCGGGCCGGGCCGCGGTCGAGAACGAGGATACGGCGACGGCGCTCTTGCGTTTTGCCAATGGCGCGCATGGGTCGATTTCCAGCTCTCGGTCAGCCTGGGGCCGCAAGAACAAGCTCGACTGGGAAATCCACGGCACCAGGGGCATGATCTGCTTTGCCCAGGAGCGGATGAACGAATTGCAGGTCTACCTGAACGACGGACCGAAGGCCGAACAGGGGTTCCGCACGATCCTGACCGGGCCAGAGCACCCGCCCTTTGGCGCCTTTGTGCCGGCACCGGGGCACCAGCTGGGTTTTGGCGACCTCAAGACCATCGAGGCGGGGGACCTGCTGGCGGCGATCCGGGACGGCGGACAGGCCTACCCTTCGATGCAGGACGCGCTGGATTTTGAACGTGTGATCCACGCCGTCGCCGACAGCGCCGGGCAGGGCTGTACTCGGGTGACGTTCTAGGGCCAGTTCAGACGCTCGGGTCCTCCGCCGCCTTTTCCAGCGTGTCAAATGTCTGCATCAGAAGGTCTAACTGGCTTTCGTTCAGGTAGGCGCGCAGCGCCTTCTGGCGGGCCTGCATCCTTGGCATGGTGCGTGCGAATATTTCGCGCCCTTTGTCGGTCAGATCCAGGTAAAGCGCGCGGTTGTCGGTCCGGTCACGGGTCACGGTCAGGTAGCCTTCGGCACTCAGCGACTTGACGTTGCGGCTGATCAGGCCCTTGTCCATCGCCGTCATGCGCGACAACTGGGCCGAGGTACAGCGCCCGCCATCGCCGATCACCGCGATGATGCGCCATTGGGTGATGGTGACGCCGGAGTGTTCCCGCAGGATGCGCGAGGCCTGTGCATTGAGCTTGGACTGTACCCTGGCAAAGCGATAGGTGAGGAAATTGGCCAGCGGGGCCCGAAGTGACCCGCCCGTGTCGTTGTTGGAATTCATTCGAAATTCGGTCCTTGCCCGGAAGGAAATGTCCAGAGGCTGCGCGCCCACCACAAGGTAGCGGCGCCCTTCCCGGGCAGGCAAGTGTCAAACTGCGCTTATCGCGATCATTGCTGCGCGACGGTTGACGTTATGCGCCCCGCCCTTTTGCGGGCGAGGCGCCTTGGGTCAGTATTGGCAGACCTGGGTTGCGGTCTGCAGGACAGCGCCCGGCGTGTTGGGCAGACGCATGAAGGTCACGCGGCGGTTTTCCGGTGCGTCGGGGTAGGCCTCGTTCTTGAGGACGTATTCGCCCCATCCGACCGGGTAGAGCGGCACGCCCACGTACGCCCCTTCGAGGATCCGCGTCACCGAGGCCGCGCGGCGCAGGCTGAGGTCACAGTTGTACCCGTCGGACCCCACGGCGTCGGTATGGCCGACAACCGCATAAGAGGTGCCCTGCAGCGCCGGATCGTTCAGCGCGGCGATCAGCGTGTCGATCTTGCCGCTCTGGTCCTGCCGGACCTTGTCGCTGTCATAATCGAACTCGATCGTGATCGCGACCGAAGGCAGAACCACCTTGCCGGTCTTGGGCGGCTCCGGCGCGTCGTATTTCGGCGGCTCGGGCGGGGGGGTCTTGCTGACGACGACCTTGTTGTTGTCAAGGTCCAGCACCAGCGTTTCGTATTCAACGCCAGGCCCCGCGCTTTCCAGCGCGATCCCGTCCGGGTCGATATCGACACCGGCACAGTTGCCCGCGTTCGAGTTCAGAAGGCACCGTGCCATCGGGCTTTGCGGTTCGGGTTTGAACGACATGATGGGGTCGTCACCCTGGATGAATATTTCGCCCTGCTGCGCAAGGCCTGCCGCAGGGGGCAGGCCAAGGCAGAGAGCGACGCCAAGGAAAAGCTTTCGCATCGCTCTCGTCTCCTCAGTAATCGCGGACCACGACCGAGATCTGGGCCTTGGTCACGTCGGGGTTGTGCTTGGACACGGCGCGGTAGTCTACGCCGCTTGCGGTATGCTTCTTGTCCTTGGCGTCTGCGTCGAGGTCAAGAATGAGGGTTTCCTTGACGATGCCCTCGTAGTGATCCTTGGAGACGGTCTTGTGACCGGCTGCGCAGGACACCTTGGAGGTATCGCGGGTCGCCTTCTTGATGGCCGCGTCGCCACCGTTGCAGATCGCCAGGATTGTCTCCAGCCCCGGTTCGGAGGTGCGCAGCGCGCCCTTCGGCGGGAAGACGTACTGGGTGCCGCCCGGGATGACGATGTCATCGAGGCCCGGGAAGGGGTACAGCACGCAGCTGTCATGATCGTCGTCGATCGAGATCAGCGTCAGGCGGCAGTCGTGGCGCGGTTCGATGAAGACCCGCAGTTCGTCGCCGACCTTGTAGGTGGGCTTGTCGGTGTAGACGGTCAGGTGGCTCTGCGCCGCGGCCGAGTGCTGGACCGGATCATAATCGTCGCCGTACTTCTTGGCGTCGTCATGTGTCTTGATCGGTTCCTTGCCGGTCACGACATAGTCCTTGTCGGTGGGCGTGTAGTCGGCGTCTTTCTTGACGACCTTGGTGTCCACATAGCCATCGTCCTTGACCACTTTCACCTTCTTGGCCGGCGGCTCATAGTCGGTGTCCTTGACGACCTGCTTGACCGAGTAGGACAGATCCGCCGTCACGACATGGTCGGTCTTGTACGGGTGGTAGTCCGTCAGTTTTTCAAGCAGGACCGGGTAGGCCGCCGTCCATTCATCCCGCGCGATCGGCGAGGTGTCGAGACGGGTCAGCAGGCTGGCCATCTCGTGCCCGGCAAAGGCCATGCGGCTGCGCAGCGCGTCCGAGGTCAGACCAAGTTCGTTGGCTGCCTGGTCGAAGTCGATGAAGTAATCGACGTGGTAGACAAAGAGACCACGCACCGGCTCCAGACCGGCGGCCTTGGTGTCGGGTTCGATCCCGGCGCTTTCCAGGGTGGCCAGGAAGGCCTCCATGTCGCGCTGGAAATACTCGTTCACGACATCCTTGCCCGGATAGATCGCGTCGATGGTCTGACGCGCCGAGGCCGGCAGGGACAGGTTGTTCAGGGCGACGTCACGCACGGTGTCGTCGTTGAACCGCATGCCCTTGGAGTGGCACGAGATGCAGGAGATGCCGTTGACCACCTCGCCAGTGCCGTCGGGATAGTCGGTGTCGCGCACGATCGAGGTCGGGCCGACGTTCAGGCGATCACCTTCGGCGGTGTTGAGGTAGTAGGCGTGAAAGCCGTTGGGCAGGGTAAAGATCGACTCGCCGCCGTCATGGTTGAAGGCGAGATCGGGACCGTAGGCATCGGTCGGACCCAGCGGGAATTCGAAGAAGCTCTGACGTTTTGCCGAACCTGCAAAGTCATACGAGGTCCAGAAAAAACCGGTGCCCATCGGGTGCCGTTCGATCAGGCGGTTGTGCGTCGACACGCCCGAGTCCTGAAAGCCGGCGCGGACGACCTGCTCGTTCAGGATGTTCTTCTTCATGTCGAGGTTCAGCAGCTTTTCCAGTCCATGCACCGTGTCCGGCAGGCCCAGCATGTCATAATACATGGGCGAAACCGATGCGGTCGCGGCGAACCAGTCGGCGCGGATGACCGGGATCTTGGTGCCGGCAAGGTGCTGCAGCGAACCCAGGTAGGGGTCGGTGTCGCTTTCCATGCCGTAGGGATACTGGGCCTCCATGTAGCCCCAGGTTTCATGCGTCCAGTCGAGATCGGGCAGGAAGACGCGCAGCAGGATGCCGTGGTCGTCGACCTTTTCGAACTTGTAGACGTTGGGGTTCCAGCTCAGTGCATTCAGCAACTTGACCGTTGCCGCCAGGTAGGCGGTGTAATTCTCGTCGGTGACGTCCGGGTCGTTCCACATCGGCCGCATCGAGATATAGCGGACGCGGTCGCGGCGGTTGGTCGGCAGGCTTTGCATGTCGGCATGGGCCATCGCGTACATGTCCGCGAGCGAGATGTAGGTGCGCGGCTCGGGCGCGGTATCCCCCAGAGCGACGATCCAGTCCTGAAGCAGTTGCAACTCGGCCTCGTTCGGCACGCAGCTGGGATCCCAGCAGTTGTCCGGCATCGCCGGCGCGCCGCCGGTGATGACCTGGTACAGCTTGGATTGGGCCGGCTCACCGACCGAGACGAACTTGGGGTCGTGGGCGAGACGGCGCAGATCGAGGACATGGCCGAAGCCCGCCTTGGGAGTCGTCAGGCCATCGCCAAGCGCGCCTTGCTGGTGACAATCCGAACAGTACTTGTTCAGAACATCATACGCGGCCTTTTCCTGGGCGGTCGCATCGGCGGGCAGGGCATAATCGACGTCTTCAGGATCAATCAGCTTGGTCTGATCCTGCGCCAAAGCTGGCAGGGCGAAGGCGGCGGTCAGGGCGATGACGCTCACCTTCATCAGGGTGTTGGGTTGCATAACATCTTCTCCTGTTCAAAGAGGGATTGGGGTGGAATACGGGTTATTGGCACCGGATCGAGAGGTACTTTTTCGAGGCCCAGCCGGTCACGCCGCCGCTGCCTCGGTGAGGATTGCGGCACTGTCCCGAGAGGCAGCGGACCTGGGCCCAGTTTCCGCTCTGGTTCAGCACCTTGAGGGTGTCGCCGAGATAGGTCTCGGAGACGATCCGGTCGCGCGTACTGGCTTGGGTCCGGATATTCAGGAAGCCGCTCCCGTCACGGCGGGTATGGCTGTTGTAGCGGTTCAGGTTCACCACGGTGGCGGTGCACTGCGTCACTGGGCGCTGGCGCGGCTTGTCCGAGGCCAGGTAGTGGTTCGAGACCCAGCCGTCCTGACCGTTCGACAGGCGCACGTTGTTCCATCCGCCGCTCTGGTTCAGCACCGTCACCTTGTCGCCAAAGTCGATCCGGTTGACCACGCCGTATTGCGTGCCCGGGCCAGAGCGGACGTTCAGGTGATCGGTCCCGGTGACATACATCGGGAAGGTGTGGCTGGGCGGCGGCGTCACCACCTTTTCCGGGGTCTTGAGATAGGTGATCCGCTCGATCACCACGCGTGAGATGCAATCGGTATCGGCGCCGCAGCGGTCGCGGCTGTTGATGCGCCAGCTCTGCTGCTCGGAGGCGCTGACCGGGCGGGCGGGGTTCTTGTAGGCGCGCTCCATCTCCTCGTCGAGACCGGCAAGATAACGGTCGCCGCAGATCGTGCGTTCGGTCGTGTTGAGGTTGGGCGAGGTGCACCACCACAGCAGAGGTTCGTCCGGGCGGGTGTCCACGACTGGCGGAACCGGCTCTTCGGGCGTCTCTGCGACGGTGCACTGGCGCGCGACATAGGACTTGGCCAGGATCGAATAGCCGTGGTCGCCGCAGACCTGCAGGTAGGCCTCGTAGGCAAAGCACTCGTCGAATTCCTTGGCCTCGGCATAGAGCGCGTCGCAGAGCGCCAGTTCCGGGGCGATGTCTTCCGGGGGCAGCGGTTTGCCGCTGCCTTCGTCGCCGGGGGCGGGGGGCGGAGGCGTGACGGGATCCGGGGCGCCCGGCACAACAGCGGCCTTGAGCACCGAGGACTGGGCCAGGATATCGGCCATCGGGATGGCATAGTTGACGGCATCGCGGTTCGACCCGGCGTGATGCAGGCCGACGACCTTCTGCAACGAGGCGTCGATCACCGGCGAGCCGGAGTTGCCCGGCAGCGTGTCGCAGGTGTGCAGCAGTTGCTTGTTCGACAGGGCCGGCGCATTGGCGCGGCATTTTTCGCGGCTGATGCGCTGGGCCTCTCCCATCGGGTGGCCGATGACCCAGTAAGGATCGTTGTCCTGCGGGGTGATGGCGGCCAGGTCCAGTGTACCGAAGTCGGCGGAGGGATCGCCGATCACCTCGAGCACCGCATAGTCCAGATCCTTGGAGGTCTCGACCGGCGTCGGCACGACGGTATAGCGCCGCGTGCCCTCGTCGACGCCGGGCTGGCGGTAGCCGGCCACAAAGAGGATCGAGTCGATCCGCGTGGCGCCGGCGCGTTCATTGTCCAGGATGCCGGGCACGCAATGATGGTTGGTCAGGATATGTTTCTTGTCCACGATGAAGGCGGTGCAGGGGTAGACGCCGGTATCCGTCAGGATATCCAGGCGGCCCACGGCCAGCCCCATCTTGGAAAAGACGCTATTGGGCGAGTAGTTCAGGATCGGTTCGTTGTTGTAGTCGCCGACCGCCAGTTCGAAGTTGATGTCGCTGCCGCCGCCGGCCGCCTGGTTGCGGCGCAGGACCACGCTGCCAAAGCTCGTCCGGTCGAAGCCGACGAACTCCTGCGCACGGGTCGGGGTGGGCGTCGTGGCCGCCAGTCCCAGCGCAGTAATCAGTGTGGCCAATGCAGCGGCGGTACGCACGGTATCGATCCTTCGAAAAAAGGTTTGTCATCAAGATGATTTCAGTTTGTTCAGAAGGGGCCGTTGCGTCAACGAAGGAAAACCCGACCCTGTGAAAAGTCGGGCAAATTCCGGTGTTTGAGAGGGGGCGGGCGGGGTCGGACCGCCCAATGCCTACAAAACGCGGGACAGGAAGGCCCGCGTGCGGGCCTCTTGCGGGTCGCCGAAGACCTGCGAAGGTGGCCCGGATTCGAGAATGCGGCCCTGGTCGAGAAAGCAGACCGTGTCCGCCAGCTCGCGCGCAAACCCCATTTCGTGGGTGGCCAGGACCATTGTCATGCCCTCGGCCCTGAGGTGCCGCAGCACGTCCAGAACCTCGCCCACCAGCTCCGGGTCCAGCGCCGAGGTGATCTCGTCGAACAGCATGATCTCGGGGCGCATTGCCAGTGCCCGCACGATGGCGACCCGTTGTTGCTGCCCGCCGGACAGCTGGTCGGGGTAGTGCTGCATCCGGTCGCCCAGCCCGAAGCGGGTGAACAGGTCGGCAAGGCGCGGCTCCAGTTCCGCCCGGCTGTGGCCGTGGATGCGTCGGGGGGCCAGCATGGCGTTGTCCATTGCCGTCATATGCGGGAACAGATTGTAGCTCTGGAATACCATGCCGATACGCTGGCGGACCGGCTGTGGGTTGAAGCCGGGTTCGGAAATATCCGTCCCGTCCAGGGTGATGGTGCCGTCGTCGATGGGTTCCAGCAGGTTCAGGCAGCGCAGCAGCGTGGACTTGCCGGACCCCGACGCGCCGATCAGGCAGATCATCTGGCCGGTGGTGACCTCCAGGTCGATGCCGCGCAGCACATCATTGCCGCCAAAGCTCTTGCGGACGTTCTTCAGGGTCAGTGTCGGCATCAGCTGCGGGCCTTGCGCTGGCGGTTCATCAGATGGTCGGCGTAGCGGGTCGCGGGGATGGTGATCGCCAGAAAGATCAGCGCGGCGCCGACATAGGGGGTGAAATTCGCCAGCAGCGACTTGTAGACGCCCGCCTGTCGGAAAATCTCGACCGGGCCGATAAAGCTGAGCAGGGCCACGTCCTTTTGCAGGGCGATGAAGAGGTTCATGTTGGCGGGCACCACGCGGCGGATGGCCTGCGGCAGGATCACGAACCGCATGCTGTCCGATGAGGACAGGCCCAGAGACAGCGCCGCCGCGCGCTGGCTTTCGTGGATCGACTCGATGCCGGACCGGATGACCTCTGCCACGTAGGCGGCATAGACGAGGATCAGCGCCAGAGACCCCCAGATATAGGGCGAATTCCAGGGGCGCGGCAGACCGAGCCCGGGAATGCCGAAGCCGATCAGGTAGATCACCAGGATCACCGGCAATCCGCGAAAGATGTCGGTGTAGAGGATCGCGGCCAGTTTCACCGGGTAAAGCGCCGGTGTGCGCAGGTCGCGCGCAACAGCCACCGCAAGCCCCAGTGCTGCGATGATCGGCGCGCACCAGGCAAAGATGGCGATGTCCAGCAGGAAGGCCTCGAGCAGGCCGGGAAAGGTCTTGGCAAAAACCTCTCCGTTGAAAAAGCTGCGCTGGACGCGATCCCAGCCGGGGGCCAGTGGCACCAGCAAAACGATCGCCAGGACAACCGCCAGGGTCGAACCGGCGGCAATCAGGTTGGCGCGTCGGCGCTGTCGGGTTTCGAAGACTTGTCTGCGTGTGGGCATCGGACGTCCGTCAGGCGGGGGCGCGCGTGGCTACCCCCGCATGTTTCCAGTGTAAAGTGGGGGTGTCCCCTTGGCCGGTTACTCGATGACCGGGACCCCGGTCGCGTCCTGCAGCCACTCCGCCTCGATCGCGGCCAGCTTGCCGCTGTCTTTCAACGCGGCCAGGGCCTCGTTCACGCAGGTCTTGAGCGGGCTGCCTTCCTCCATCAAAAGGCCGAACTGATCGGGGCTTTCGCTGCGTTCGGGCGGGAACTGGCCCAGGATGGTGCCGTTTTCGACCACCACCGCCGACAGGTACAGTGCGGTGGGCAGGTCAAAGAGCGCGGCGTCGATCTGGCCCGCCTGCATGGCGGCGGTCACGTCGACGTTGTCGCCGTAAAGCATCGGTTGCTTGTCGGGGCCGATGAGGTCCATCAGCATCGGCACGGCGGTGGTATTGGCGTCAGCCCCCCAGAGCAGGCTTTTCAGGCTGGCAACGGTCGGTTTGGCGCCTCCGTCCACCACACCCTGCGTGGTCAGGACCGCCATCGCGGAACTGTAATAGGGGTCAGAGAAATCGACGACCTTCTCACGTTCCTCGGTGATCGAGAACTGCTGCATGTTGATGTCGAAATTCTTGGCGCCGGGCTGGATCGACTGGTCGAAAGAGGTGCGCACCCAGGTGACCTGGTCGCCAGAAAATCCCATTTCCTCGGCCAGCGCATAGGCCACCGCGGCCTCGAAGCCCTTGCCGCTTTCCGGTGCGTCGTCCAGCACCCAGGGGTAATAGGCAGGGTTGCCGGTTGCGACGGTCAGCACGCCGTCTGTCAGGGTCTTGCCGGCGGCGCAATCGCCCTGGGCCAGCGCGGCGCTTGCGAGGCCGCAGGCAAGCGCGGTGAAAGTCATGAGTTTCATCGGAAATACCCCTGTCGGTTCTTTGGTTGGCTGCAGAGTTGCCGCCCTCGCGCCGGTTGTCAATTTGCCGGTGCCCTTGGCCTGCATGCAAATGACCTGCACGCCGCAGATGCGCGCCATCTGTCAACGGCCCGCCTGTCGTGATCCTGTAACCCGGCTGTCATAGGGTTGTGCCGATTCGGGCGGGGGTTGTGTCATGAAATTCATCCATATGTCGGATATTCATCTTGGCGTGCCGGGCATGCTGATCGAGGGGATCGACCCGCATGAACGCTTGGCCCGCGCCTTTGGCCATATCGCCGAGCATCACTCGGACGCTGTGCGACTGGTCATCACGGGCGATCTCACCCATTGGGCGGACCCCGAGGCCTATGCGGCGCTGAAACAGGCGCTGCGGGTGCTGCCCATGCCGGTGCGCCTGATGGTGGGCAACCACGACGATCGCGAGGTCTTTCTGCAGCAATTCCCCGAGCATCCGCGCGACGAGGCCGGTTTCATCAACCATGCCGAGGATCTGCCCGAGGGACGGTTCATCTATTGCGACACGGTGCAGCCGCAGACCCATGTCGGCCATTTCTGCGTAGCGCGGCTGGACTGGCTGCGGGCGCAGCTGAACGGCTGCGACCGTGCCTTCCTGTTCTTTCACCATAACCCGCTGCACCTGGGCGATCCCTCCTCGGACATGCTGTCTCTGAACGACCGCGACCAGGCGGGGCTGAGGATGCTCTTGAAGGCGCATCGCAACAGGATCGTGCACATCTTTTTTGGTCATGTGCACGAGCCGCTGTCGGGCACGCTGGCGGGCATTCCCTTTTCCGGCGTGGCCTCGACGGTGCACCAGGTGATCCCGAACCTGTCTCCCTCGAAACTGTCTGGGATGGGCCCGCTGGAGCCGTCCTATCGCGTGATCCTGATGCGGGGTGAGGACGTGGTGGTGCACCAGATCCCCTTTGCCTGGGAGGGCGAGGTGATCTGGCACGGCAACGACTGGGACAACTGGGCCAAGGAGGCCTGAACCGGGGCGGCGGGGTAAACCCCGCCCTACGCCCTTGGCGACCTCAGCCGGGCCTGTAGTCGCGGTTGGCCTCCGGGTCCTCGTCCGAGAAGGGCAGTTTCGACAGGTCGTCCCAGAGCGCCTCTGGCAGTTTCATCGCCGCCCAGTCGAGTGTCTGCTGGACCCGTTCCGGTTTCGACACGCCGACCACGGTGGAGGTGATGCGCGGATCGCGCAGGGAAAACTGCAGCGCGGCGGGGCCAGTGGGCACGCCGTGCCGGGCGCAGGCCTCCTCGATGGCGCGGACCGGGGCCAGGGCCGCATCGTCCGCTTTCTGGTATGTGATGCGCGGCATGGCGGCGCTGCCCTTGGCCAGGACGCCGCTGGCAAAGGGGGCGGCGTTCAGCACGGCAATGTCATTGTCATAAGCGTAATCGAACATCGCATCCGCCGAGCGGTTCAGCAGGGTGAACCGGTTGTGCGAGATCAGCGCGTCGAACGGGTAGGCGCGCAGGATCGGCTCCATCACGTCGAGCTTGCCCGCCGCGAGCCCCACGGCCTGCGCCAGCCCCTCTTCCTTGAGCTTGAACAACTCGTCCAGCGCGCCGCCCTCGCCGGTGATCTCTGCCAGGTCGCGGGCATGTTCCGGGTCATGCAGGTGCAACAGGGGAATGCTGTCGAGGTTCAGCGCCGTCAGGCTTTCCTCCAGCGACTGGCGCACGCGGGCGGCATCGAAACGCCCGGTGTCCATTTCGCGGTCCAGCTTGGTCGACAGGACAAAGCCCTCTGGCAGGCCGCCGCGCGCCTTGATGACGGCGCCGATACGCTCTTCGGAGCGACCGAAACCGTAGTTGCGCGACGTGTCGAGAAAATTCACCGGCCCGTCAAAGATCGCTTCGACCGTGGCGCGGGCGCGGTCGTCATCGACCGAATACCCGTAGGTGTCGGGCATGTCGCCCAGGGCAGAGGCGCCAAAGCAGAGCTCGGTGACGTCGAGATCGGTCTTGCCAAGGGCGAATTTCGGCATGGGGTTTCCTCCTGTCCGGACCCACACCTTGTACGGCGGGTCTGCCCGCATGTTGTGCGACGAAAGCGTCTTGCGGGCAAGGGGAGAGGCCCGGGGGCAGGCCCGGGGCACGCTTGCCCGGGCCGTCAGGCGGCGTCGTAACTGGTAAAGACGCGGGTCGTCCCGTCGCGCAGGATCAGGTGGACATCATAGGCCTCGCGCTGGTCCTGTGGCCCCATGCCGGGAGAGCCGTAGGGCATGCCGGGCACGGCAAGGCCGCGTGCTTCGGGGCGTTCTTTCAGCAGGCGGCGGATGTCGGCGGCGGGGACATGACCCTCGATCAGGTAGCCCTCGATCCGCGCCGTGTGGCAGGAGGCCATCTTTGGCGGGATGCCATTGTCCATCTTGTAGCGGATCAGCGCGGCGTTGTGGGTGTCCTCGGTGGTGACGGAAAATCCCTCTTGGCGCAGGATCTTGACCCAGGAGCTGCAGCAGCCGCAATTGCGGTCCTTGAGCACGTGGATGTCCGGCGTGGAGGCCCGCAGCACGCCGGGCAGGGCGGTTGCGGCAAGAGCCCCCATCAGCAGGCCGCGGCGGGGGATGGTGGTGATCGGCATGGTCCTTGTGGTCCTTTCTTCCGGTCCTGTCCTAGTTCACCCGATCAGATAGGGCTTCCCCTTGGGGGAAGGTCAAGGCAGCGGTCTACGCGCGGGGGCGTGTCATGTCGGGATCGAAGGGGCTGGGCGGGATCACCTCTGCCGGGAACAGCGCGCCCAGCAGGTCCAGCTCGACCCGGCTGCCCGGTGCGGCAAGGTCCGGGTCGACAAAACCCAGCGCCAGGTTCATCCCCGTGCGGTGCCCGTAGGCGCCGGAGGTGACAGTGCCGACAACCTTGCCGTCATGCATCATCGAGGCACCGGCCCGGGCCACACGGTCCGGCGCCGCGTGCCGCAGGGTGACAAGGCGCCTGCGTGGTCCCGCCGCCTGGCGCAGGGTCAGCGCCTCTTTCCCGACAAATGACTTGCTGTTTGAAACAAAGCGACCCAGCCCGGTTTCGTAAGGGTCGAATTCCGTCAGGAGGTCGGATTTCCAGTGCAGAAAGCTTTTCTCCAGCCGCATGGACTCGATCGCGTGACTGCCGAACAGGCGCAGACCATGCGCGGCGCCGGCCTCGCGCAGTGCTGAAAAGGCCGCGAAGAGCGAGGCGTTGGGCACGTGGATTTCATAGGCCAGTTCGCCGGAAAAGCTGACAGACAGGACGGTGGCCTGGGCGTAGCCGATGTAACATTCCCGCGCGGACAACCACGTAAAGGCCGCCGCCGACCAGTCGCCGCGTGCGGCCTTTGACAGGACGGTGCGCGATTCCGGACCGGCCAGTACGAGGATGGTCATGTCGTGGGTCAGACTGCGGATCTGCACGTCTTCGTCCGGGTGGCGGTGAGCCAGAAGCCAGTCGAGGTCATGGCGTTCTGAGGCGGCGGCGGAGCCGTACCAGACCCGCTCCGGGCCGCGATCCGAAGCGGGAAGGTTGGTAAAGGTCGCCTCGGACTTGATGCAGCCCTGATGGTTGAGCAGGTAGCCAAGGCCGACCCGGCCCGCACGGGTGGGAACACGCGAGCAGGAGAGCCGGTCGAGGAAGGCGTGGCGGTCGGCGCCGGTGATCTCGATCCTGTTGAAGCCGTTGACCTCGGTCAGGCCGACGGCGCTGTGGACCGCCGCGACTTCGGCCGCCACATGGGCATGGGTCTCGTCAAAGCGGAAGGACGGCGTGACGGCCACGCCGGGGGCAAAGACCTCGGCCCGTTCCCAGCCGTTGACCGGTGCGAAATGCGCGCCTTCGGTGGCGAGGATCGGGGTGAGCGGCGTGGTGCGGGCCATGCGGCCCGCCGGGCGGTGTTCGTTGGGAAAGTGGAAGCGGAATTCGTTCTGGTAGTCCTGCACGGCCATGCGGGCGGTCAGTTCGACATTTGTGTGGGGGCCATAGCGGCGCGGGTCCAGCGCCCAGGTGTCGTAGACCGCCTCGCCGTGCACGATCTGCTGGGCCAGCAGCCAGCCGTGACCGCCGCCCTCGCCAAGGCCCGCGCGCAGGCCGATGATGCAAAAGGCGTTGCGCTTGCCCGGGATGGGGCCGACCAGCGGCGCGCCGTCGATGGTATAGGTGATGGGGCCGTTGACGATGGTGTGAATGCCGACCTCGCGCAGGGCGGGCATCCGGGCAAAGGCGCCCTCCAGCACGTCCATGATCCGGTCGAGGTCGTCGGGGCAAAGCGCGTTGGTGAACTTCGGGTCGATCCCGTCCATGCCCCAGGTCCGGCAATCCTGTTCGTAAAAGCCGATCAGCAGGCCGGTCTTGTCCTGCCTGCAGTAGTAGTCCGAGATCGGGCAGCGCAGCAGAGGCATCCTGTGACCGGCCTGCGCGATCTGCGGGATCTCCTCGGTCACGAAATACTGATGTTCCATGGACATGACCGGGTGATGCACCCCCATCATGGCGCCGACTTCGTTCACCCGATAGCCGCAGGCGTTGATGACAACCTGCGTGTGGATTTCGCCCCGGGGCGTGGTGACGATCCAGCTGTCGTCGGGCAACTGGCGCAGCGCGGTGACGGGGGTCTGGCGATGGACTTCGGCCCCGGCAAGGCGCGCGCGGCGGGCCAGCGCCTGGCACAGCTGCGCCGGGTCGATGTCGCCATCCAACGGGTCCCAGAGCCCGCCGACAAGGGTGTCGGTGGAAATCAACGGGTGGCGGCGGGCGCATTCGGCGGCGTCGATGACCTCGAAATGCACCCCCATGCCACGCGCCATCGACGCAAAGTGGCGATAGCCATCCATTTGTGCCTGCGTGTTGGCCAGCCGGATGCCGCCGTCGGCGTGGTGGTAGGTGACGGGATACTCCGGGTCCTCCGACAATTCCTTGTACAGCGCGATCGAGTGGCTTTTCAGGCCGACCATCGTCTGGGACATGCCGAAATTCGTCACCTGTGCCGCTGAATGCCAGGTGGTGCCCGACGTCAGCTCGTCCCGTTCCAGCAGCATGACGTCTGTCCAGCCCTCCTGCGTCAGGTGGTAGAGGGTGGAGCATCCGGCGATGCCGCCGCCGATGACGACGGCGCGAGTGGTGGTCTTCATGTGCGGGCCTCCTGGTGCTGCGGGTCATCGGGGGCAAACTCCCGGGTCGGGGCAAGGCGGCTGTCGCGACTTAAGCGTCTCGAAAAGGGAGTTTTCGAAAGCCTGCAGATGTGCGTGGTGGCTTGTCAGAAGCGGCAGCGCGGCCCGTAGTGAACGACATGGACATCGAAAAGGACCAGCGCCCCCTGCGCGTGGGGCGGGACGGTCGGCGGCCCGGCGGTCGGCTTGCGCGTCATGCGGCCCGGGCAAAGGGGCCGGTCAGTCCGGCGCCGCCGGGTCAGGTCGGCGGGCAATACGCGCCGCTGACCCTGGCTGACATGGCGGCGATCTATGCCGCCGCCAAGCGCTTGTTGGCCGAGCTGGGCATGGGCGAGGTGCCCGACCGGCTGCGCGCCGATCTCCTAGCCGCCGGGGCAGAGGCGTGCGGTCCGCGTGTCCTGTTTCCGGCGGCGCTGGTCGATGCGGCCGTGGACCGGGCGGCGAAACGCTTTGTCCTTCACGGTCGTGATCCGGCGCGCGATATCGAGGTCGGCGGTGACCGGGTCTTTTTCGGGACGGGAGGCGCGGCGGTGCAGGTCGTGGATCTGGACAGCGGGCGATATAGGGCCGCCACCTTGCAGGACCTGCGGGACTTTACCCGCCTACAGGACGCGCTTGAGAACATCAGCTGGTTTACACGCTGTTGTATCGCGACCGACGTGGCAGACCCGCATGATCTGGACATGAACACGGCCTATGCCCTGCTCTCCGGTACGACGAAACCGGTGGCCAGCGCCTTTACCCTGGCCGAGAACGTGGCGCCGGTCGTGGCGATGATGGACATGGCTCTGGGAGGCGAGGGCGCCTTTGCCGCCCGTCCCATTCTCAAGGCGCATATCAGCCCGGTGATCTCTCCCATGCGGTACGGGGCCGACGCGGTCGAGGTGGCCTATGCCTGCATTGCGGCCAACATGCCGCTGTCCTGTATCACCGCGGCGCAGGCCGGTGCGACGGCGCCGGCGACGCTGGCGGGGTTCCTGGCGCAGTCACTGGCCGAAACGCTGGCCAGCCTGGTCATGGTCGATGCCATCCGGCCGGGACATCCGATGGTCTTTTCCAACTGGCCTTTTGTCGTCGATCTGCGCACCGGGGCCTTTTCCGGCGGGGGTGGAGAGGTCGCCTTGCTGAACGCGGCCTCGGCCCAGCTGTCCAACTGGCTGGGCCTGCCGTCGGGCGTGGCCTGTTCCATGACCGATGCCAAGGCGGTTGATGCGCAATACGGGATGGAAAAGGGGATGACGGCGCTGGCGGCGGGGCTTGCCGGCGGCAACCTGGTCTATGAAAGCGCGGGTATGACCGCCGCGTTGCTGGGCGCCAGCTTCGAGGGCTTTGTCCTCGACAACGAGATGCTGGGGGCGGTCCAACGGGTGCTGCGCGGGATCGAGATCAGTGAGGACACACTGGGTGTCGAGGTGATCCGGGCCGCGGTCCTGGGCCAGGGGCATTTCCTGGGGGCCGACCAGACCCGCGCGGCGATGGAGCGGGACTATCTCTATCCGCGCCTTGCGGACCGCAGCGATCCGCGCAGCTGGGAGGTGGCCGGAGCCGGGGAGGCACGGACACGCGCAAGGACCGAGGCGCGGCGCATTCTGGCCACGCATCGGCCCGTCTACCTGACAGCGGCGCGGGAAAAAGCGATCCGGGCCGCCTTTCCCTGCCTGCGGTGAGATCATGTGTCCTGGTCAGGCTGCCTCGCTCTGCGCCGCTGGCCGGTGCGGTCGCTGCAGAGCCGTTGCGCCGATCTTCAGTCCGGACAGCGCGGCGGCCACCTCGGTGGCGTTCTGGCGCATGATAGAGGCGGCGGCGGTTGTCTGTTCCACCATTGCCGCGTTTTGTTGAGTCACCGAGTCCATCTGGCTGACGGCCGAGTTGACCTCGGCGAGGGCGGTGGATTGTTCGCTGGAGGCGGCGGCGATCGCGGCGGACAGGCCCGAGACCTTTTCAAAACTTTCGACGATGGCCTTGAGGTTGTGCCCGGCATTGTCGATCAGGTCGACGCCGCTGGTCACTTCCTTCGAGCTGTTCGAGACCAGCTCGGTGATCTGGCGCGCGGCGTCCGATGCATTGCCGGCCAGCACCCGCACCTCTTCGGCCACCACGGCGAACCCGCTGCCGGCCCTGCCGGCGCGCGCCGCCTCGACGCCCGCGTTCAGGGCCAGCAGATTGGTCTGAAAGGCGATGTCGTCAATCAGCCCGATGATCCGCGTGATCTGGTTCGAGGAGGTCTGGATGCGGTTCATCGCGCCCGAGGCCTCCTCGACCGTGCGCGCGCCTTCCAGCGCTGTCTGCGACGCATTGACGGCGACCTGGTTCGCCTCCTGCGTGTTCTTGGAAGAGTTGGCGACGTTTTCGGTCAGTTCGTGCACGGCGGCGGCGGTTTCCTCCAGCGACGCGGCCTGATTGGCCGTGCGTTCCGACAGGTCGTCCGCGGCGGCCGACACTTCCTCGACGATCTTGACCAGGTTCGACATCGTACCCGTGACCTGGTTCATGGTGTCCCGCAGGTTCGCGGTGGCGCCGTTCAGCTTGGTCCGCACATCGTCGAAACGCTTGGGGTAGTCGCTGCTGTCGGGGCCGGGGATGACATGGGTCAGATCACCCTGTGCCAGTTTCTCGATCGCGGTGTCGATATGGCCGAAGGCGGCGGTCTGTTCCTCTGCCTGGATGCGGAAGGTGGTTTCGACCACCCGTTCGATGTCCAGTGCGAAGGCGCGTGTCAGAACACCGACCATGACGGCCAGGCGGGTGCGCTTGCGGCGTGGAATACGTTTGAAGAGGGCGGCGACGAGGTCGGTCGTGGCCAGTGAATAGGCGGACATGTAAATGTCGAGAGGCAAGTCGATCCGGGCGTGGGTGCGCCCGATCCGGTCGACAGAGGCCAAATATTCCGCGTTGAACTCTCCCGAGAGAAGGCGGGTCCAGTGCTTTTTCTGGGCGTTGCGGGCGTATTCCATCCGTTCCGGCCCGTCGAAGAAGGCCGCGGTATCGGGGTTGGCCTGGGCGCGCTTGTAGAAGGCGGTCAGAACTGCGTCGAGTTCGGGTTTGAGAAGCTCCTCGACCTCGCGCAGCAAAGCTGCGTTGTCGCCGTCCAGCTGGAAGTGCGACAGTTTCTGTTGAAGGTCCTTGATCATCTGCAGTTCCGTGAATAATCGGGTTCGCTACGGCAGATTTAAGCGTGCACAGGTTAACAAGCCTGCCATTTCCCCCGGCATCTCCGGGGGTTCTTGGCCCTTGTTTGGCTAAACTTGCGTGCGTTTACGGCGACGGAAAAAGTTTACGAGTCAAAGTTTTGATGGGTGCATCAGACCGAGACTTTCTTCAGCAGAACCTCCCGCGGGGTGTCTGCCTTGGGCGCGTTGTGGATCACCCGGCCACGTTCCAGCGCCACGAAATGATCGCCAAGATCGTAAGCGAAATCAAAGAACTGCTCGACCAGGATGATTGCCATGTCGCCCTTTTGGCGGAGGTATTTGATGACTTCTCCGATCTGCTTGATGATGTTGGGCTGAATGCCCTCCGTCGGCTCGTCCAGAAGCAGCAGTTTAGGCTGGGCGATCAGCGCGCGGGCGATGGCCAACTGCTGTTGCTGTCCCCCCGAAAGATCGCCGCCACGGCGGGCGAGGAACTGCTTGAGGATCGGGAAAAGCTCGAACGTCTCGTCGGGAATGCCCCAGTCCGACTTGGGCAGGCAGGCATATCCGGTTTCGAGGTTCTCCTTGACGGTCATCAGGGGAAAGATGTCGCGGCCCTGGGGGACGTAGCCGACCCCGGCCCGCGCCAGCGCATGCGCCGGGGTGGTTCGGGCGATGTCGGCTCCGTTCAGGGTCATGGCGCCGCCGGATCGGGTATGGGTGCCCGAAATCGCCTTGAGCAGGGAAGTCTTGCCGACGCCGTTGGTGCCCATTAGGCAGGTGACGGCACCGGGCTTCGCCTCCATCGAGATGCCATGGAGGATCTGGCTGTGGCCGTAGTGCAGGGTCAGGTCGGAGAGGCTCAGCATGGGGTGGGCTTTCCTGTCGTCCGGGCGGCGCGCGGGATGACGCGGGCGCAAGGGAGTATTTTTACCAAGAAGAAGCGGCCGCGCATTGCTTAGCGGCCCAGGTAGACTTCGATCACCTGCGGGTTGCTGGTGACATGGTCGATCGAGCCTTCGGCCAGCACCGAGCCTTCGTTCAGCACGGTGACCTTGCAGTTCAGGCGGCGGACGAATTCCATGTCGTGTTCCACGACGACGACGGCGCGGGTCTTTGCCGCTTCGACCAGCATTTCCGTGGTCTTTTCGCGTTCCGCCGGGGTCATGCCCGCGGCGGGTTCGTCGACCAGTAGGAGCCGTGGCTCCTGCGCCAGCAACATGCCGATTTCCAGCCACTGCTTTTGGCCGTGGCTGAGTTCGCCCGCCGGGCGGGGCAGGCTGTCGGTCAGACCGGTCTGCTCGGCGATCTCCTCGATGCGCTCGGCGCCCTGTTTCGTCTTCTTGTAAAACAGCACGTCGAAGGGGCCACGCGGGTTCTTCAGCGCCATGGCGAGGTTTTCGCGCACGGTTTGCGCCTCGAAGACAGTGGGCTTCTGGAACTTGCGGCCGATGCCTTCGCGGGCGATGGCCGATTCCGACATGCCGAGCAGGGAAATACCCTTGTCGCCCCACAATACATGACCCTCGTCCGGCTTTGTCTTGCCGGTAATGATGTCCATGAAGGTGGTCTTGCCGGCGCCGTTCGGGCCGATGATGGCGCGCAACTCGGGCTCTCCGATCTGGAAGGAAAGCGAGTTGATCGCCTTGAACCCGTCGAAGGAGACCGAGACGCCGGAGAGTTCTAGCAGGGTCTTGCTCATGATTTTCTCGCAATCTTGTCGACCAGCCCGCCCAGGCCCTGCGGCGCGAACAGGGTGACCGCGACAAAGGAGAGGCCCAGCAGGACAAGCCACCAGTCGGTCCACTGGATCGTGTAGAAGCCCAGGTCGATGTCGGGGGCGCCGCCGCCGGTGAACCAGCTGGAGGCCAGGGTGACGAAGACGGTGCCCAGCACCGCGCCATAGAGCCGTCCGCGCCCGCCAATGGCAACCCAGACCGCCAGGTAGATCGAGGCGATGGGGGCGATCTCGGCGGGGTTGATGATCCCCGCCTGCGGGTAATAGAGCGCGCCCGCGATGCCGGCGACGATGGCCGTCAGGGTAAAGACGAACAGCTTGTAGCTTTCGACGTGGTAGCCCAGGAACCGCACCCGGGTTTCATCGTCGCGGATGGCGCGGATCACGCTACCCATCTTGCCCGAGACGACCCAGGCGAACAGGATGTATCCCAGCGCCAGTGCCAGGGCGGAGGCCCAGAAAAAGACCATCGAGACCATGCTTTGCGGCGTGGCTTCGAAGCCGGGGATGTTCTGCAGGCCGGACAGGCCGTTGTTGCCGCGCAACCCGCTGTCGTTCTGGAACAGGTACAGGGCCAGGGCCAGTGTCATGGCCTGTGTCAGGATCGACAGGTAGACGCCGGTCACGCGCGAACGGAAGGCCAGCCAGCCAAAGATCAGCGCCAGCAGGCCGGGGACCAGGACCACCATCAGCAGTTGTAGCGGCAGCGAATGCGCAAAGGCCCAGATTGGCGGGAACTCCGACGCGCCGACGACGCCGAAGATCTGGCTGGCGATGGCGTCTGACACCTCTTGCGGGCTGGGCGGCACGACCTGCGCCGCCATGCTGTCGGTGACGATGGTTTCGGTCCGGGCATACATCAGCCACATGCCGATGGCATAGCCGCCGATCCCGAAGAAGGCGAAATGGCCCAGGCTGAGGATGCCGCAATAGCCCCAGACCACGTCCATCGCGATGGCGACAAGGCAGAGGCAGAGCGTCTTGCCCAGGGTCTTGACGAAACTGGTGGAGATGAAGCCGGTCCCGGTCGCCTCGGACATGAGGGAGACGGCCAGGGTAAAGATCCCGAGGAAGGCCAGGAACCAGAGGATCGAGGGGTTCCGGGCGATGAAGCTGCGGTTCATTTGGGCGCTCCGTTCTTGGGATTGCTCCGGTCGGGGGCGGAGGGTCGGTGTTGGGCAATGGGGGGCTCTGCCGCCGGCCTGCGGCCTCCCCCGGAGGTTTGCGAGCCCGAAGAAACAGGGGCGCGGTCACTGGTGCCGGTGGTGGTGCGCGGCGTGGGCGGGATCAGGACGCCGTGGCTGTGGCTGCAGAACAGGGTGCGCATGGTCTCAGTCTCCTGCCGCGCGGCCCTTGAGGGCGACGATGCCCTTGGGACGGAACTGGATGAAGAGGATGATGAAGAGGATCATGTAGGTCTGCGCGGCCAGCGTGTTCGACGGGTTGAAGAACTCGATGCCCTTTTGCAGCGTGCCGATCATGAAGGCGCCCGCGAGGGTCCCCCAGACGTTGCCCACGCCGCCGACCACCACGGTCATGAAGCTTTGCACGATGTAGTCGGCGCCCATTTCCGAGGTCACCTTGGCATAAAGCCCGATGGCCACGCCCGCGATCCCGGCGATGCCGGAGCCGAGGCCGAAGGTCATCATCTTGATACGGTCCGGGTTGATCCCCATCGAGGCGGCCATGCGCGGGTTCTGCGTCACGGCGCGCACCTCAAGGCCCAGTCTAGTGCGTTTCAGGATGAACAGCAGCAGCGCGAGGAACAGCAGGGCCAGGACGAAGATCGCGATGCGGATATAGCTGATGGCGATCACATCATTGATCTGCCACGCGCCGTCCAGCCAGCCGGGCGAGGTCAGCGGGCGGGCCTGGGTGCCGAAGATGTTCTTGGCCAGCTGTTGCAGCGCGATCGAGACACCGAACGTGGCCAGCAGCGTTTCCAGCGGCCGGTGGTACAGCCAGCGGATCACCAGCCGTTCCATCGCGACGCCCGCGCCGAAGGTGACGGCAAAGGCCAGCGGCAGGGCGACAATCAGGGACAGCGTGTAATCGGGGATGAAGAGCTGAACCACGTAGCCGGTGTAGGCGCCCATCATGATGAATTCGCCATGCGCCATGTTGATGACGCCCATGACACCGAATGTGATGGCCAGTCCGATGGCGGCGAGGAAATAGATCGAGGCCAGCGAGATCGCGTCGAGCGCAAGATCGCCCGCCTGGCTCAAGCCGACGCGGGTCTGGACCGCGTCCTGGGTTCTTTCGGCGGCCTCGGTGATGGCGCGGTCGGGTTCGTCGTAAGCCTCGTAGATGGTCCAGGCGGCAAGGGTCTCGTCGATGATCCCGGGGGTGGCGCGGGGCGGCAGGGTGCCGGCCTCTGCCAGGGTGTCATAGGCGCGAAGGCGGCGGTCCGGTGTGCCAAGCTGGCCGACCGGGATGCCGCCGACCTTGCCGTCCGCGACGTGACCTTCCAGCGTCGTGCGGATCGAAGAGGCGTCGACCAGCGCGGGCAGGTCGGTCTCTTCGCCGATCATGGCATAGGCCTCGGCCTTCGGCAGGTCGGTGCCGGGCACCATAACGCGGGCGACATTCGCGTCATCGGGGATCTTTTCGGCGATCTCGGTCCGCGTGGCGAGGATCTGGGACAGGACGGCGCGGGCATCGACGCTGAGATCCAGGGGCAGCGCCTCGATGGCCTCGATGCGGGCCTCTGGCGTGTCACCGAACCGGGCAACGAGGTAGTTCAGCAGGCGTACCTTGCGCGTCTTCAGCGCGGCGTCCGGTTCCCCGTCGATCGAGGCGGAAAGCGGGGCGATCTGACCGGGGGCCAGCCCGCGGGCGATGGCATCGACCGCGTCGCGTCGCTTGGAAATGTCGGGATCGGAGAGCTGGAACTGGACCAGCGTTTCGGCGATGGCACGGCGCACGCCGCCGTTGGGTTTAACCTGGTCGAGCGCGTCCGGGTCGACCTCGGTCGCGACGGGATCGCCGCTGGTCAGATCCAGCAGGGTCAGCGTGTCGCCGGTTTCCTCGACGTAGAAGAACAGGCCGTCGTCCTCCCGGACATAGACAGCCTTGTCCTGCCAGCGTTCCAGAAAGCGCGGCACCCCGGGCAGGCCGGAGGCAGAGAGCGCGTCAAGCACGGGGTCGACCGTGCGGCGCGAGGGCTTGGCGACATCCTCCTGGTGCTCTTGCAGGAGCGATTGCAGATCCTGGGTGAAGCCGGGCGCGGGCAGCCACGCGATCAGGAGAACCGCAAGAAGGGCACGGAGCATATGTCAGCCTGTGGATTGAGGGGGATTGGAGCAGGGCGGTCGGGCCGCCCTGCCGGTCGGACCTTTGGTCGCCGGGGCGGCGCGGTGGCCGCCCCGGCGGGTGTCAGTTCAGTAGTTCGACTTGATCTGGACGCAGGTCTCGGTCTCGGTGTTGTACATACCGCAACCGAGGTCTTTCCAATCCGACTTCAGAACAGCCGATTCCGGCAGGAAGTCGGTCCAGGCGTCGCCCGGCACCGGGTCGGTCTGGCTGATGATGTCGAACTGGCCATCCTCGGTGATCTCGCCGATCAGGACCGGCTTCATCAGGTGGTGGTTCGGAAGCATCTTGGCCATGCCGCCGGTCAGGTTCGGGAATTCCTGCCCGTACATGGCGGTGCGGACGGCGTCCACGTCGGTTGTGCCGGCCTGTTTGACGGCGTTCACCCACATGTTGAAGCCGATGTAATGGGCTTCCATCGGGTCGTTGGTCACGCGGTCTTCGCCCATGCGGGCTTTCCACGCGGCGACCCATGCTTCGTTGGCTTCGGTTTCGGCGGACTGGAAGTAGTTCCAGGCGGCCAGGTGACCGACCAGGTTCACGGTGTCGAGGCCCGAAAGCTCTTCTTCACCGACCGAGAAGGCGACAACCGGGATGTCGTCAGCCGAGATACCCGCAGCGGCCAGTTCCTTGTAGAAACCGATGTTGGCGTCGCCGTTGATGGTCGAGATCACGCCGACCTGCTTGCCGTCCTCGCCCAGGGCGACGACGTCGGCGACGATGGTGCCCCAGTCCGAGTGGCCGAAGGGGGTGTAGTTGACGAAGATGTCCTCTTCGGGGATGCCCTTCGATGCCAGGTAGCTGGCAAGGATGTTGTTCGTGGTGCGCGGATAGACATAGTCGGTGCCCAGCAGGGCGAATTTCTCGACGCCCAGTTCCTCGAGGAAGTAATCCACGGCCGGGATCGCCTGCTGGTTCGGCGCGGCGCCGGTGTAGAAGACGTTCTTGGACGATTCCTCGCCTTCATACTGGACCGGGTAGAAGAGCAGGCCGTTGAGCTCCTCGATCACAGGCAGGACCGATTTCCGCGACACGGAGGTCCAGTTGCCGAAGATCACGTCGACCTCGTGCACGGTCAGCAGTTCGCGCGCCTTTTCGGCAAAGAGCGGCCAGTCAGACGCCGGATCGACCACAACGGCCTCCAGCTCACAGCCCAGCAGGCCGCCTTTTTCGTTCTGGTCGTCCACCAGCATCAGCATGGTGTCCTTGAGCGTGGTTTCCGAAATCGCCATTGTCCCGGACAGCGAGTGCAGCACACCGACCTTGATCGTACAGTCCTGGGCGCTTGCGCCACCCGCGATAATGGCCAGTGCGGCAGCACCGGACAGAAGTTTCGTGAAACGGTTCATTCCTGTCTCCCCGCGGGCGAGTGACCCTTGTCGGCGCGTTTCCGAGCGACTAGGTCCTCCCCCGCAACAACTTGTTGCATCCAGTGTGGCGGCCTGACCGAGGTGCGAACTTGACCGGTCGCCACACGCCCTTCCCGTCCATCTTCCGAGCGGCGCGGCCTGGGCGCCTCGAGTCATCTGGCCAAGGTGCCGTTCGGTCAATCGCCGGTAAGGGGCAGGCGGTGGCGCGACAGTGAATGCCTAATTATTAGGCTGAAACTGGCGATGATGCGCACTTTTTAATCGGCGGATCCGGTCATTTGCCTGCGGCGATGCCCAAGCATGTTGCATTGACACGTTTGCAGTGGCGGTATCGTGCCGAAAGAGGTCGCGGGGGGACCATGACACTGCACATGCGCAAGGACCGTACGGGAGAGGCCGCCGCAGCGGCAACACTGCCCCGGGCGCGCGGCACTCTGGACCTGTCGTCCAAGTCCCGTGACAAGCGGTCGGCGCTCGACCGGTTGCGCACCTCGGGTTGTCTCCGGGCATTGTTCCCGCGCCGCCCTTCGGGTGTCGAGGCCATCCTCATCAACACATCGGGCGGTCTGACAGGGGGCGACCGTTTGGACCTTGTGGCCGAGGCTGGACGCGGGTCGCACCTGACCCTGACGACCCAGGCTGCCGAGCGCGCCTACAAGGCCAGTGCCGACATCGCCCGGGTCGAGACCCGGCTTGCGGCCCATGCGGGCGCGGTGCTGCACTGGTTACCGCAAGAATTGATCCTGTTCGAGGGCGCCCGTCTGCGGCGCCGCCTGCGGGCGGATCTGGCATCGGACGCGCGCCTTTTGCTGGTCGAGCCGGTGATCTTTGGCCGCGGCGCGATGGGTGAACATCTGAACGACGTGGGTTTCGACGACCGGATCGAGGTCTGGCGCGAGGGCGTGCCGCTTTATGTCGACGCGGTGCACCTGACCGGAGACCTGGAGGCGCGGATGGCGCGCGCGGCGCTTGGCGGTGGGGCAGGCGCGATGGCCAGCCTGGTCTATGTCGCGCCCGACGCCGAGGCGCACCTGCCCCCCCTGCGAGAGATGCTGCCCGAGACCTGCGGCGTGTCGTTGATGCGCGAGGATCTGTTGATCCTGCGGATGCTGGCGCGCGACAGTCTGAACCTGCGGCGCAGCCTGCTGCCCGTGCTGGACCGGCTGAGCCGGGACACCCTGCCGACTTCCTGGAGACTTTGACGACATGCAACTGACCCCGCGCGAGAAAGACAAGCTGCTGGTCGCGATGGCCGCCGAGGTGGCCCGCAAGCGCCTGAGCCGCGGCGTGAAATTGAACTACCCCGAGGCCATTGCGCTGATCACCGACGCGGTGGTCGAAGGCGCCCGCGACGGGCGATCCGTCGCCGACATGATGCAGGCGGGCGCCGAGGTGATCACCCGCGACCAATGCATGGAAGGCGTGCCCGAGATGATTCACGAAGTGCAGGTCGAGGCGACCTTTCCGGATGGCACCAAGCTGGTGACGGTTCACGATCCGATCCGGTGAGCTTGAGTATGCCCAGAGAAAAGAAAGACGAGGGACCAAGGATGAAGATACTGTTCGCAACCGGGGCCGCACTGCTGGCCGCTGCCCCCGCCCTGGCGCATCCCGGCTCGCACATGCATCCGCATGGTGCGGAAAGCTGGCTGAGCCTGTTGCCTGCCGTGGCTCTGATCGCGGTTGCGGGCCTGATCGCCTGGGGGCGGAGATGATCCCCGGAGAGCTGTTCCCCGCCGAGGGCACGCTGACCCTGAACGAAGGCCGTGAGGTGGTGACGCTTCGGGTCGCCAATACCGGCGACCGCCCGGTCCAGGTTGGCTCTCATTACCACTTTGCCGAGGCCAACCCGGAGCTGGACTTTGACAGGGCGGCCGCGCGCGGCTGTCGTCTCGATATCGCGGCGGGAACGGCGGTGCGCTTCGAGCCGGGGCAGGCGCGCGAGGTTAACCTGATCCCGATATCGGGGGCTCGCCGGGTCTATGGTTTCAATCAGCAGGTGATGGGCGCGCTGGACTGACGCACCCGAGTCGGCACAGACTGAGGAACCGTAAGGTTCAATCAGGGAAGGAAAGACCATGTGCGATATCTGCGTGATGAAAAGCGTGAAGGACCGGATGCTGTCGCGGCGTTCGTTCTTCAGGGTAGGGGCCGTTGCCGGCGCCGGGGCCGTTCTGGGGGCCGGACTGCCAAAACCCGCGATGGCAGCCAGCCACGGCGGCGGCGGTGTCGTCGACATGACCCACACCTACGACGAGAGCTTTCCGACCTATTTCGGGGTGCCGGGAATTTCCTATGACAAGGGGGCCGATTTCGCCAAGGACGGGTTCAACCTGTATAACCTGACGGTCAACGAGCACACCGGCACCCATGTGGACGCGCCGTTGCATTTCTCGGCCGATGGGCAGTCGGTGGACGAAATCCCGGTCGACAGCCTTGTCTGCCCGCTGGTCAAGGTGGATATCGCGGCCAGGGCGGCCGAGGATGCCGACGCGATGGTGACGCCGGACGACCTCAAGGCATGGATCGCCGCGCATGGCGAGATTCCCGAAGGCGCCTGTGTCGCGATGGATTCCGGCTGGTCCGGCAAGATCGGCGGTGACGGGTTCCGCAACGCGGATGGCGACGGGGTAATGCATTTCCCCGGTTTCCACGTCGAGGCCGCCCAGATGCTGATCGAGGAAACGGGGGCGCGGGCGATTGCGACGGACACGCTGTCGCTGGACCCCGGCAACTCGGCCACGTTTGACGCCCATTATGCTTGGTTGCCGACCAACCGCTACGGGATCGAGAATCTCGCCAACCTGGGCAATGTTCCGGCCTCCGGGGCGACGCTGATCGTCGGCGCGCCGAAACATGCGCGCGGCAGCGGCGGCCCGGCGCGCATCTTGGCGATGGTGTAAGGCAAATGGTTCGGCTGTCCCCTTTCGATCTCTGGCTCACCGCCGCGCGTTTTGCCTGCATGGCAACTGAGGCGCAGGCGGTTGTGGCCATGCGGGTTCTGGGGATGGCCGGGCTGTGGTCCGTGACCCCGGCCGAGACGGCGCGGATGATGCGCGAAAAGGCGGTGAATTTCCCGCTGGCGATGGAACAGGCGACCCGGGCGGCCTGGAAGGGGGACGATCCCTTTGATGCCGCTCTGGGGCCGCTGCATCGCCAGACTCGGGCCAACGCGCTGCGACTGGCTCGGCGTGGACCCAGGTGGAGGATGTAATGGCAACGGTCAAATTGTTGTCCGACGAGGAACTGAGCGCCGAGGCAAAAGCGGTTTTCGACGATATACGCGCGGTGCGCGGGACGGATTTCATCAACAACTTCTGGCGCGCGCTGGCACATGACCCGGCGCTGCTGAAGGCGACATGGGACAGGTTGAAGGTGGTGATGGCGCCCGGCGCGCTGGATCCGCTGGTCAAGGAGATGATCTACGTCGCCGTTTCCGGCACCAACGGTTGTGACTACTGCGCGCACTCTCACACGGCCTCGGCCCGCGCCAAGGGGATGACGCCCGAGATGTACGGCGAACTGCTGGCCGTGATGGGCATGGCCAACCAGACCAACGCCCTTGCCAGTGCCCTGCAGGTGCCGGTCGATGAGGTTTTCAAGGAGTAATGGTGCATGGCACGAGTCAATGAACTCACTGAGAGAGAAATCACGCGCCCAAGTTTGCACAAAGCAGTTGAGGCGACCTATTCCGTTTTCGAAGTGAGTGGGGAGAAAGTCCTTCAATTAGATTCCTATGGCTCACCCAATCGAGCCTTGCCGGGGAAGGTGAGTCAGTCACTCCAACTTGATGAGAAGGCTGCCAAGCAACTCTTTGAAATATTGCGCCAAGACTTTGGTTACTAATTCAGGATCGGGAAATGCCAGCCACAATCAAACGCTCCGACTATGCCGCCATGTTCGGCCCCACCACCGGCGACCGGCTGCGGCTGGCCGATACCGACCTCATCATCGAGGTGGAACGGGATCTGACCGGACCTTACGGCGAAGAGGTGAAATTCGGCGGCGGCAAGGTGATCCGCGATGGCATGGGGCAGTCACAGGTCACGCGGGCCGAGGGCGCTGTGGACACGGTCATCACCAATGCGCTGATCGTGGATCATTCGGGCGTCTACAAGGCTGACGTGGGGCTGAAGAATGGGCGCATCCACAAGATCGGCAAGGCCGGCAACCCGGACACCCAGCCGGGCGTCGACATCATCGTCGGCCCGGGGACAGAGGCCATTGCGGGCGAGGGGCGCATCCTGACCGCGGGCGGGTTCGACAGCCACATCCATTTCATCTGCCCGCAACAGATCGAGGATGCGCTGCATTCCGGCCTGACCACCATGCTGGGCGGGGGCACCGGTCCGGCGCATGGGACGCTGGCCACCACCTGCACGCCCGGCCCCTGGCACATCGGGCGGATGTTGCAGGCGGCGGATGCCTTCCCGATGAACCTGGCCTTTGCGGGCAAGGGCAATGCGTCGTTGCCCGCCGCACTGGAGGAACAGGTGCTGGGCGGCGCCTGCGCGTTGAAACTGCACGAGGATTGGGGCACGACGCCGGGCGCCATCGACTGCTGCCTGTCCGTGGCCGATGCGATGGACGTGCAGGTGATGATCCACACCGACACGTTGAATGAAAGCGGGTTCGTGGAAAACACCGTGAAGGCCATGAAGGGCCGTACCATCCACGCCTTCCACACCGAGGGCGCGGGCGGCGGCCACGCGCCGGACATCATCAAGATCTGCGGCGAGGAGCATGTCCTGCCCTCGTCCACCAACCCGACGCGGCCCTTTACCGTGAACACGCTCGAAGAACATCTCGACATGCTTATGGTCTGCCATCACCTCGACAAGGCGATCCCCGAGGACGTGGCCTTTGCCGAGAGCCGCATCCGGCGCGAGACCATCGCCGCCGAGGACATCCTGCACGACATGGGGGCGTTCTCGATCATCGCGTCCGACTCTCAGGCGATGGGACGGGTCGGCGAGGTGCTGATCCGCACATGGCAGACCGCCGACAAGATGAAGAAACAGCGCGGGCGCCTGGCCGATGAAACCGGCGACAACGATAATTTCCGGGTGCGCCGCTACATCGCGAAATACACGATCAACCCGGCCATCGCGCATGGCATCGGTCATGAGATCGGCAGCATAGAGGAAGGCAAGCGCGCCGACCTCGTGCTGTGGAACCCGGCCTTCTTTGGCGTGAAACCCGAGATGGTGCTGATCGGCGGCACCATCGCCTGCGCGCAGATGGGCGATCCCAATGCCTCCATCCCTACACCGCAACCCGTCTACTCGCGGCCCATGTTCGGCGCCTATGGCCGCAGCGTGGAGAATTCTGCCGTCACCTTCGTCTCCGAGGCCGCGCAGGCCGAAGGGATTGGCGCCGGGCTGGGACTGGCCAAACAGACCGTGGCGGTCAGGAACACGCGCGGCATCGGCAAGAAGGATCTGCTGTTGAACGATGCCACGCCAAAGGTCGAGGTCGATCCGGAAACCTACGAGGTGCGCGCCGATGGCGAACTGCTGACCTGTGAGCCGGCCAGCGAACTGCCTATGGCGCAGCGGTATTTCCTGTTCTGAACGGTCGCGGGCCGTAGCTTGATATCCATCCGTTGCTGCCGCAACATGATCTTGGTCCGGGCGTCACCGGACGCGGATCTACCGATTGGAGTTTGAACATGCGCAGCTTGGTCCTTGCCGCCGGTCTTGCCGTCCTTGCCCCCGTGGCCTGGGGCTGTCCCGTCGGATCGGACATCGACAAGGGCATTCGCTTTACCGTCGATGACGTCGATACTGAGGAATACCGCCGCATCGGGCCGGGCATGATCGAGGCGATCTATACCGCCTCGGACGGGTTGGTCACGCGCAACCTGCTGGCGCAGGGGGTTTACCTCGTCGAACTGGTCGACCTGGTCGAGGGCGTGCCGGATCAGGACACGCGTGTCACCTATGCTTTTCCGGGGCGGGCAGAGGACCTGGCGGTGCCGGAACCTGGCGGTCAGGTGGCCTATGACGTGGCCGTCAACAACCTTGGCGATCTCGACAAGGAACGGCAGATCTATGATTTCGGCCCCCTTTCCAAGATCAACTTCGGCGCCTGCGAATACGATCTGATCCCGATCGAGATCCGCTATGAGCCGGACGACAGCGGCACGGTGGACCTGCTGTACTACCTGCCTGCCTTCGGCCTTTCCTACTACGCGGGCAGCGACTACACGGATGGGTCGGATCGGTACAACTATTCCAATATCGAGGTGATCGAGTGAGCGACCTTCCCCTTGCCCAGGTTCTCGAAGAGGCGGGCGTCTGGCAGGCCCCGGCGGCGGACCGCGTTGTCCTGGACTACGAGGCCCGCTTTTTGCGACGCAAGCGTCTTGTGACGGAGGCGGGTATGGCCTTTGTCGTCGACCTTGAACAGACCACGTCGCTGGATGCGGGCGATGCCCTGTTGCTTGCGGACGGGCGGCGGATCGAAGTGGCGGCGGCCACCGAAGAGGTGCTTGAGGTGCGCGGGCCAAGCCTGCCGCAACTGGCATGGCATATCGGTAACCGGCACACACCCTGCCAGATCGCCGATGGCATGCTGCTGATCCGGCGCGATCCGGTGATCCGGCACATGTTGGAGCATCTCGGCGCGGAGGTGACAGAAGCGATGCACCCCTTCACCCCCGAAGGCGGCGCCTATGGCCACGGCCGCACCCACAGCCACGAGCACGGCCACACCGCCCATGCCCATTGATCCGCGCCTGCTGACGCTGACGCAATGGTTGTCCCCGGCCTACCCGGTGGGGGCCTTTGCCTGGTCGCACGGGCTGGAAAGTGCCGTGCGGCAAGGTTGGGTGACGGATGAGGTGTCGCTGCAGTCCTGGTTGACGGATATTCTGGCAGAGGGGTCGGGCAAGGCGGATGCGCTGTGGATCCGGCTGGCGTGGCAGGGGGATCGGTCCGTGGCCGAGCTGGACGCGCTGGCCCGCGCCTGGCAACCATCGCGTGAGCGGCTGCGCGAGGCAGAGCGCCAGGGCACGGCCTTTGTGCAGGTGACGGCAGAGGTCTGGGACCTCGACCTGCCGCCGATGCTCTTGCCCGTGGCGCTGGGCGAAGCGGCGCGGCAGATGGATATGTCGGTGGAGCCGGTGGCCGCGCTCTATCTTCAGTCCTTCGCGGGCAACCTTGTCTCCGCTGCACAGCGGCTGATGCCCCTGGGGCAGACGGCGGCGCAAGGCGTGCTGGCGCGGCTGGCCCCGCTCTGCGCCGAACTGGCCGCCGGAACCGAGGGGCTGACACTTGAGGACATGGCCTCCTGCGCCTACCTGTCCGATGTCGCCTCCATGAAACACGAAACACTTGAACCGAGGCTATTCCAGTCATGACACGGATGAACGGCCCCTTGCGGATCGGCATCGGCGGGCCCGTCGGCGCTGGCAAGACCACCCTGACCGCGCGGCTTGCCGAGCGGCTGAAGGATGATTTTTCGATCGGGGTGATCACCAACGATATCTACACGCAAGAGGACGCCGAGGCCTTGATGCGGATGCAGATCCTGCCTGCCGACCGGGTCATCGGCGTCGAAACCGGGGGCTGCCCGCATACGGCGATCCGCGAAGATGCCTCGATCAACCTGGCCGCGGTGGCCGAGATGCGGCAGCGGCATCCGGAGGTCGAGATCGTCCTGATCGAATCCGGTGGCGACAACCTGTCGGCCACCTTCAGCCCGGAACTGGCGGATTTGACGGTCTATGTCATTGATGTTGCGGCCGGAGAAGAGATTCCGCGCAAGGGCGGACCGGCGATCACGCGGTCGGACCTGCTGGTCATCAACAAGACCGACCTGGCGCCCTACGTCGGTGCCTCGCTGGAGGTGATGGAACGCGATGCGACGCGGGTCCGCGCGGGTCGGCCGTTCGTTTTTTCTGCGCTCAAGGGCGGGGAAGGGGTCGAGGGGATCGTGGCGAACCTGCGGGACATCGCAGGGCTCTGATCGGGATGTCCGGGCGGCTCTGGCGGCGCGCTCGCCGAGGCCCCGGTGCGGGTACAAATGGGCCGCTGGTCTTGCATCCACCCCGGATCTTCCCGGGAAAAACGCTTTGCATCAATGGGTTGGTCGAAATTCTCAGAACGCGGCCCAGTCGGTGAACTGGTAGGTCTTGGGCTTGGTCTGGCCGGGAACCGGGGTGGTGGGCTCTGCGGGACGGGGCTGGTTGTGCTTGGTCATGGCGGGTCTCCTTTTCCTGTCTCTGAAGATGGGGGAAGGCGCCCATTTCCGACAGTCACGAAAACCATACCGGCCAGTTCAGTTTGGAGGGATAACGCCCTTCTTGAGGATGATGTTCCCGTAAAGCCTTGATTCTCCAGTCTGAATCACGGCGAACGCGGTCTTGGCCCGCTCGTAGAAGGCAAAGCGTTCCAGCGTTGCGATGGGTGCGGGGTTGTCCGCATTCCCATCTATAATGTCTTGAAATTCCTTGATGATTTCGGGAATGGCCTCGGCGTCGCCGACCACCTGCATGGTATGGGCCGGGTCCTTGACGAAACTGTCCAGCGGCAAGAGCGTCAGGACCGCCTGCAGGACTTGGGTGGCGGAGAGACCGTCCAGGCGGTGCACCTTGCATCCCATTGAGTAGGCTGGAAAATTGCAATCCGCGATCACGATGTCATCGCCGTGTCCCATGGCCCGCAAGCTGTACAGAATCTCGGGTGAGAGGATGGCGGGGATGTTGCGCAGCATGGGGGACCCTCCGGAATACCCGACCATGAAACCGCCCCCGGGGGCAGAGTGCAAGGGGGCAGTGGGCTGGCGGTGGCCTGTACAAAACGTACAAAACGTACGCGGTTTCTGACGTTTTGTACAAAACCGGCTAGGCTGAGGGCAGATGCGGTACGTGGGACCGCGCGGGACGGAAAGGAGACAGGGAATGGAACAGGTGACGCCCAAGGGCAATCCGACCCTACGCACGCTGGCCATGCCGGCGGATGCAAATGTCAGCGGCGATATCTTTGGCGGCTGGGTGCTGAGCCAGATGGACCTGGCCAGCGGTATCATTGCAGGAGAGAGGGCGCAGGGGCGGGTGGCCACGGTGGCCGTGGATGCAATGAAATTCATCCGCCCGGTGCGTATCGGCGACGTGCTGGAGATTTATGGCTGGGTCGCGCGGGTGGGCCGGACCTCGATGGGGATCGGGCTGGAGGCCTGGGTGATCCGCAACCGGATCGGCAAGTGCGAGAAGGTGACCGAGGCGGTCTTTACCTATGTTGCCCTCGACGAGGAGGGCAACAAGAGGATGGTTCCGCCCGAAGCCTGAAGACCCCGGGCGGCGCCGATCAGAGCAGTTCGATGTCCGACGCGCTTTCGCGGCCGTCACGACCGGTGCGCAGCTCGAAGCTGACTTTCTGGTTGTCCTGCAGGCCGGTCAGTCCCGAACGTTCGACAGCAGAGATGTGGACGAAGATATCCTTGCCGCCGTCCTCGGGCGCGATGAAGCCGTAGCCTTTGGTGGTGTTGAACCATTTCACGGTGCCAGTGGCCATTCCGTGGTCTCCTGAGTTGTTGCCGCACGCGGAAGTGCTGCGGCCCGGCAATGTCAGAGCAGTATCGGTTGCGCTGACGCCGGTGAACGGAGACAGGTAGGCGATAGTGGTAACGTAGCGGTATTAAATATCGCAGGTTTGCTGAGTCGGAGCAAGAAAGATCAGAATGGCGCCGAGGCCATTGGCGGGGGTCGATCGCCCGGCAGAGGGCAACTTTCCGGGGCCTGTCGGCCCCGGTCTGCGCGGTCAGTTCCGGGTCATTTCGCCGGCGACCCGGTTGGTATAGGGATCGCCGCCTGCGTCGAATGTCCCGCCGCCGGTCATCGAGGCCCATTTGCCGGTGCCGCCCAGGACCATCCAGTCGCCCTGCGTGCGGCCTTGGGCATCGATGCCATTGGCAACCCATTTGATTACGGCCACGTCACCGTCGCCATCGGTGTAATGGCAAAGACCGTCGCCCGACACTTTGCCCTTGTCGATGAGGATCGCGCCGAAACAGGGACCCTTTGCGCTGGCAAAGGGATTCATCGGGTCCTCGGTCTCGAAACGCTCGTACATCGAGGTGGCATGCACGATGACGAGGCTGTCGGTCACCGGCATCGGTGTGGCGGTGGATGAGCCGTGGCCCACGCCGGCGGCATTCACGGTTTCGGAAAGCGTCGGGGTGGCAAAAATGAAAAAAGCCGCCGCGAGGGCGGGAAAACGGATGAAAGACATGAGTTTCTCCTCCAGAATCGGTCCCGGCTGGTCCGGGACCTTTTCTGAGGATACCACGGTTTGACGCGGCCCGGCCTAGTTGCAGGTAAAGCGTTCCGTCCAGCGGCCCCAGTTGTTCATGTCCATCGTGCGCTGGCGAAAGCCATAGGTGTGCGACGAGCCGTGAATACGGAAGTGGCGCACGGCGCCGCGCCAGTAGATACGGCTGTTCACCGGGGCGATGCTTTCGGCGTACATGTAGTAGATACGGTTGGTGGTATAAGCGATGTCCACGGACTGACCGGGGTCCAGCAGGTACCAGCCGTTGGTGATCCAGTTGCCCGAGAGGTCACGGTAGTTGATTGCCGTCTGGATCTGCCGGTTGCAGGCATTCAGAAAGACAACGGTGAACTGGTTGTTGTTCTGGGCGTATTGGGTCTGCGCGCGGCTTTCTCCTGCATTGAAAGCGGTCATCAAGCAGAGCGCCAGCATCAATAGACGGTGCATGTATCAATTCCTCAAACAATTTATCTAAGTCCGCGCAAAGGTTAAGCCGGGTCGGGCGCAGCGGTCAAGATTGTTGGGTTCGGCGCGATGCCAGGCCGGGATGATTGCCACTTTCGCGTGCCGGGGTCATGGTGGCGCAAACAGGGAGGCGGGCGATGGACTTGATCTGGGCGGGCGTGGTGATCGGTGTCGGTGGCACGGTGGCGATGGATCTTTGGGCGCTGCTGCTGAACCGGGTGGCGGGGCAGGGGCGGCCGAACTGGGGCCATGTGGGGCGCTGGGTTGGCTGGCTGTTCCGGGGGCGCGTCTTTCACGACGATATCGGCGCGGCGGCCCCGGTGGCGGGCGAACGCGCGCTGGGCTGGGCGTTCCACTACCTTGTCGGGGTGATCTACGGCGTGGTCTTTGCGCTGATCGTCGGGCGCGCGTGGTTCGACGCGCCGGTCCTCTGGATGGCCTGGATCTGGGGGATCGTCACCATCGCGGGCGGGTGGTTCCTGCTGCATCCGGGAATGGGGCTGGGCTGGGCGCTGTCGCGGACGGAACGGCCCTGGAAAGGGCGGGTCATGGGACTGGTGGCGCATTCGGTCTTTGCGCTGGGCCTTTGGGCGGCGGGTCTGCTCCTGTAGAGCGGCGCGCCTGCCCCGGCGCCGGCGGAAGACCGCCGTTACCAGGAAGGGATTTTTTCTGGACGGTTGAAACATCGGCTCTGAGGGATTTGGTCGGTGGGGAGTGCGGTAAGACCCGCGAAACCCATCTCTGACGGGAGACCGATCATGAGCGTACGAAAAACCATTCTTGGCACTGCAACCATCGTGGCACTTGCTGCGGCACCGCTGACGCCGGCCCTGGCGCAATCCGGGCCGCAGGGCACCCTGATCCAGGTTCAGGCCGCAGAAGACGTGCAATACAGCGACAGCGACCTCAACAGCTTTGTCGATGCGGCGATGAAGGTCATGGCCCTGCGCCAGACCTACCAGGCGCGGCTTCAGGCAGCTGAAAACGAGGAAGACCAGCAGGCGCTGGTCCGGCAGGCGCAGGAAGAGATGAAGGAGGCCATCGTGCAGACCGATGGCATCGACGTGCCGACCTATACCGCCATCGGCGAGGCCGCCCAGGCGGACGATGCCCTGAGCCAGCGGATCACCGCGATGTTCCAGGAGCGTATGCCGGGGGACAGCGCGCAACCGTCGGACGACGGGTGATGTTTGGGCCCGGTGTTCGGGCCATGTGAGATCTGAACCCGCGCGGAGGCCCAAGGGGCGCCGCGCGGGTTCTTTTTGGTTGGAGGGGGCGATGGCCCCCGGCGAAGGCGCGGCGTAGGGCGGGGCTCACCCCGCCGCTTACCGGTCTTTAACCGCTTTGGCCCAGCATCGCCCTATGTCGAATTACCGCCGTCCAAAGGGTCGTGGAGGATCCGTCTTTTTCACCGTCTGCCTCGCCCAGCGGGGGAGTGCCTTGCTGGTGGACGAGATCGAGATCTTGCGTGAGGCGGTGAAGGTGACACGGGCAAGGCGGCCGTTCGGGATCGACGCATGGGTGGTATTGCCCGATCACATGCATGCGGTCTGGACCTTGCCAGCGGACGACCCGAGTTATTCGGACCGATGGGGCGCGATCAAGGCGCGGTTCTCGAAGGTTGTTCGGTTGAAAGGTGGCGAGTCGGTGGGTTGGAAACCCACCCTACCCACGGACCGTAGGGTGGGTTTCCAACCCACCGAGGCGGAGCGTCTCCGCGCGGCGCGCAGCCCCAGCAAGGTGGCGAAGCAGGACGCGGGGATCTGGCAGCGCAGGTTCTGGGAGCATCACATCCGGGATGAGGCCGATTACGTTGCTCATCTGCGGTATTGCATCACCAACCCGGTGAAACACGGGCTTGTCGAGCGGCCCGAGGATTGGCCGTATTCGTCCGTGCATCGGGACATGCGCATAGGCCGTTGGGCCGCGTAGGGCGGGGCTTGCCCCGCCGCTGACTGCGGACCGCGGTGAAGGTCAGGCGGGGTGAACCCCGCCCTTCGGGTCGCTCGACTACCGCGCAAACTTCTTGTGCTTCAGCCGCTTCGGTTCCAGCGCATCCGCCCCAAGCCGCCGCTTCTTGTCCTCTTCGTAGTCCTCGAAGTTGCCCTCGAACCATTCCACATGTGCCTCGCCCTCGAAGGCAAGGATATGCGTGCAGATCCGGTCGAGGAAGAAACGGTCGTGCGAGATGACCACGGCGCAGCCGGCGAAATCGACCAGCGCGTCTTCCAGAGCCCGCAGGGTTTCCACGTCGAGGTCGTTGGTCGGTTCGTCGAGCAGGATGACGTTGCCGCCCTCCTTGAGCAGGCGCGCCATGTGCACCCGGTTGCGCTCACCGCCCGAGAGCAGGCCGACCTTCTTCTGCTGGTCTCCGCCCTTGAAGTTGAAGGCCGAGCAATAGGCGCGGCTGTTCATCTCGGCGTCGCCCAGCTTGATCTGTTCCGCGCCGCCGGAAATGGCCTCCCAGACGGTTGCTTCCGCGGCGAGATCGTCGCGCGACTGGTCGACATAGGCCAGTTGCACCGTGTCGCCGAATTCGATGGTCCCGCTGTCGGGGGTTTCCTGCCCGGTGATCATCTTGAACAGCGTCGATTTACCGGCGCCGTTGGGCCCGATCACGCCGACGATGCCGCCCGGCGGCAACGAGAACGAGAGGTCTTCGATCAGCTGCTTGTCACCCATGTGCTTGTTGAGGTGCTCGACCTCGATCACCTTTTGCCCAAGGCGCTGGCCGTTGGGGATGATGATCTGGGCGCGGGACAGCTTTTCGCGTTCGGACTGGTTGGCCAGTTCGTTGTAGGACTGGATCCGCGCCTTGGATTTCGCCTGCCGTGCCTTGGCGCCCTGCCGCATCCATTCCAGTTCGCGTTCCAGCGTCTTCTGCTTGGCCTTGTCCTCGCGGGCTTCCTGTTGGAGGCGCTTGGCCTTCTGTTCCAGCCAGCTGGAATAGTTGCCCTCGTAGGGGATGCCACGGCCGCGGTCCAATTCCAGGATCCAGCCGGTGATGTCGTCGAGGAAATAGCGGTCGTGCGTGACGCAGAGGATGGTGCCCTTGTAGTCGATCAGGTGCTGTTGCAGCCAGGCGATGGTCTCGGCGTCCAGGTGGTTGGTCGGTTCGTCGAGCAGCAGCATGTCGGGCGCTTCGAGCAAGAGCTTGCACAGCGCGACCCGGCGGCGTTCCCCGCCCGAGAGATTGGCCGGCATGGCTTCATCGGGGGGGCAGCGCAGCGCCTCCATCGCGACATCGACCTGGCTGTCGAGATCCCAGAGGTTCTGGCTGTCGATCTCGTCCTGCAGCTGCGCCATTTCGTCGGCGGTCTCGTCGCTGTAGTTCATGGCCAGTTCGTTGAACCGGTCCAGCTTGGCCTTCTTCTCGGCCACGCCCAGCATGACGTTGTCGCGCACGCTCATGTCTTCTTCCAGCTTCGGCTCCTGCGGGAGGTAGCCGACCTTGGCGCCTTCGGCGGCCCAGGCCTCGCCGGTGAAATCCTTGTCGAGGCCGGCCATGATCCGCATGAGGGTCGACTTACCGGCGCCGTTGACGCCGACGACACCGATCTTGACCCCGGGCAGAAAGCTCAGGCGGATGTTTTCAAAGCATTTCTTGCCGCCCGGATAGGTCTTGGAGACACCATCCATGTGGTAGACATACTGATACGAGGCCATGATCCGCTCCTGCAGCTTGCGCGTTGTTCGTGACGGAGTACCGCGTTGGCGAGGGCGGTGCAATCTGCGGCGCGAGACGCGGAAAATTCCCGGCAAATTTGCCTTAAACCGATCTAAAGATTTCCCGGTCATCTAGGAGGTCGTGCCCACGGGCCGGGGACCGGGAAAGGCAAGGATGATGCGGAACGCGCCGGAGCAGGGACAGGCTTGGCTTGGCCTAAGATGGTGGCTGCCGGGACTCGTGGCCATGGCGTCGTCTTTGGTGGCGCTGGCCGTGGGTGTTCTTGGCGACGGTGCAGCTGGTCGGATGCTGATGGCCGGGGCTGGTCTACAGGCGGGCTTTGCCTGGATTGCGGCGGCGCGGCTTGCCCGGCGCCTGCGCGCGCTGGAGGCGGCGGTGGTCTCATCGCTGGCAGGGGGCAAGACGGCGGTGCCGGATCGCGCCGCAGGTGATGAGATCGGCGGTTTGGCGCGGGCCGTGGGTGTTCTGCATGTGGTCTTGAGCGAGGCCCGAGAGGAGGCTGCGGCAAAGCCGGCGGTCGACCTTGGGTCTTTGGAAGCGGCTCTGGACCGGGTGGCGCGGGGCGGTCCCGCGATGCCGGCAGGATGTCCGCCAGGCATCGTTCGGGCGCTGGAGGTCCTAGAGGCAAGGCGCGCGACAGAGGCGGAAGGACAAAGGCGGGCACAAGAACAGGCGGATCGACAGCTTCGCGAGGTGACCGAAGACTTGCGGCAGGCGCAGGCAGACGGGCGCGACGGCGTCGAGGCGATTGTGCACCTTCAGACGGAGGCCGATGAGCTGTTGCAGGGAATGCAGGGAGTCTTGGGCGCGGCGCGGGACATGGCCGGATCCGTGGGTGCGATGCGGGCGGTTGCAGCGCGGGACCCGGGATTGCCTGGCAGGGCGCTGGAGCAGATGGCGCGGATCGTGATCGCGACCGACGAGATCGGGCAAGTGGTCGAGGTGATGGAGGACGTTGCCTTTCAGACCAACCTGCTGGCGTTGAACGCGGGTATCGTGGCAGCGCGGGCCGGGACGGCGGGGTGTGGCTTTGCTGTCGTGGCCGACGAGATGCACGGGCTTGCCGTCCAATCTGCACAAAGCGCGCAGCGGGTCCGGGGATTGATCTCGACCTCGCAGGAACGCGGTATCGAGGGAGTGCGTCTGGTGAGCGGGCTGGGCAAGCTGATCGACAGCGTGCAACAAGAAATTGCAGAGGGATCGCTCCGCGCAGAGCAGGCGGTGCCGGACATCGAGGCACATGCCGGTCGCCTGGCCGAGCTTGGAGCGGATCTTGCACGACTTGAGCAGCAGATGCGCCAAAGCTTTGACGAGCTGCCCGGGGGCCTGTCGGGACGTGTTTGTCCGCAGGTCCGCGGCATGGCCCGGCGGGTCGGGTAAGGCCCCTGCGCGAAAGGGTTTCTTGCACAAACCGGCCTGAGCGCGTATCCGGTTTCCCGGTGCGCGCAGGCGGATCTTTGCAGGAGGATGCGGCGTGCCGCAGTCGGGGATACAGGGTCAGGGCCTTTTCATGGCCGGCGCGGGTGCGCTGGACGGGCGGGCGCTGCCGCGCGGAGCGCGGATCGGCCTGCTGGGCGGGTCTTTCGATCCGCCGCACGCCGGGCACCTGCACCTGTCGCGCGAGGCGCTCAAGCGGTTCGATCTGGATCGCGTCGTCTGGCTGGTGAGCCCGGGCAACCCGCTGAAGCCCAATCCCCCCGCGCCATTGGCAGACCGTATGGCGGCGGCCCGGGCGATGATCGACCATCCGCGCATCACCGTCAGCGATTTCGAGGCCCGCGCGGGCACGCGCTATACCGCAGAAACCCTGGCGCGGCTGCGATACCTGTTCCCGAGGGTGCAGTTTACCTGGATGATGGGCGCCGACAATCTGGCGCAGTTCCACCGCTGGGACAACTGGCAGGGTATCCTGCGGAGCGTGCCGGTGGGGGTGCTGGCGCGGCCCGGCCTGCGCACGGCGGCGCGCAGCTCTCCGGCGGCGCGCATTTATCGCGCGGCACAAATGCCGGCGCAGGCCTCGCACCGGCTGGCCGGCGCGCGCGCCCCGGCCTGGTGTTTCGTGAACATGCCGATGACCGACCTCAGCTCGACCGCGATCCGCGCGGCGGGCCACTGGGCAACAGGCCCGAAATCGTGAAGGGCGTGACTCCAGTTGCCGGTTGCCCGACGGGGCGGGATTCGCTTAGATCGGCCTCATGACGCATGGCATTTCCAGACGTGCCTTCCTGGGGGGAGTGGCGGGTGCGGCGCTAGGCGGGGCGGCATTGCCCGGCTGGGCGCGGGCGCCCGAAACCTCCTTGCGCCCGGTTGCACGGTCCGACGATTTCCGAAAACGCATCCAGCCGCCCGCAGAGGCGCTGATCGAACGCGCGGCGCTGGACGGCGATGTCAGCTTTGCTGTCGCCCGCCTGCACAGCGGCGAGGTGCTGGAGACGCATTCCCCCGACGTGAGCCTGCCCCCGGCCAGCGTGGCCAAGGCGCTGACCGCCGGTTACGCGCTGGACGTGCTGGGGCCCGGGCATCATTTTGTCACCCGCGTGATCGCCACCGGTCCCGTCAAGGACGGGGTGGTGCAGGGCGACCTTGTGCTGGCGGGCGGCGGCGATCCGACGCTGGACACCGACGCCCTGGCCGGGCTGGCCGCCGGGGTCAGCGCCGCCGGGGTCACTGGACTGACCGGCGGGCTGAAGGTCTGGGGCGGGGCGCTGCCCTCGCTCATCGGCATCGACGCCAGCCAGCCGGATCATGTCGGCTATAACCCGTCGGTGTCCGGGCTGAACCTGAACTACAACCGCGTGCATTTCGAATGGCGCAAGGCGGGCAGCGACTACACGGTGACGATGCAGGCGCGCTCTGCCGCGCATCGGCCGGACGTGCGCGTCGCCCGGATGGACCTGATCGACCGCAGCCTGCCGGTTTACACCTATGAAGACCGCTCTGGCCGCGACAACTGGACGGTGGCGCGCGGCGCACTGGGCGATGGCGGTGCGCGCTGGCTGCCTATCAAGAAGCCCGAGGCCTACGCGGGCGAGGTGTTCCAGACGCTGTTGGCGGCGCAGGGAATCAAGACCGGCAAGCCGGAAATCGCCGCAGGTTTGCCCGGGGGCGATGAACTGGCCCGCCACGAAAGCCAGCCCTTGCGGGTGATCCTGCGCGACATGCTGAAATGGTCGACCAACCTGACCGCCGAGGTGGTGGGCCTGTCGGCAACGGTGGCGCGCAGCGGGGCCGTGCCCGCCTCTCTCAAGGCGTCTGCGGCGGAAATGAACACCTGGGCGCAGGAAAAGCTGGGCGTTCCCGGTCTGGCGTTGATCGATCACTCGGGCCTGGGCGACCAGAGCCGGGTCAGCGCGATGCAGATGATGGGATGCCTGCGCGGGTTACGCATGAAGATGGGCATCAAGCCGCTGCTCAAGGATATGCCGCTTCGCGATTCCCGTTACCAGGTGATCGAGAATGCGCCGCTGAAGGTGCGCGCCAAGACGGGCACGCTGAATTTCGTCAGCGGGCTGGCCGGGTTTGTCGATCTGCCCGACGGCACCGAGCTTGTCTTTGCGATCTTTGCCGCCGACATGCCGCGCCGGGACGCGCTGACCAAGGCGCAGCGCGAACGCCCCGAGGGCGGGCGCAGCTGGAACAGCCGGGCCAAGATCCTGCAGCAGGGGCTGATCGGACGCTGGGGTGTGCTGTACGAAAGCGACCCGGTCTGAGCGCGCGCCTTGCGCCGGGCGGGCCGGCTGCTACCTGATGTCCGGCAGGGACCATCGGCGGAATTGCGGAAGGGGACGCTATGGACATGTTCGAATCGTTCATCGACCAGGCCTTTCGACGGGCGCAGGAAAACGGGGATCTTGACGATCTGCCGGGCACCGGGAAACCCATCAAGCCGAGCAGCCTGACCGCCGACCCCTTTGCGCATACATTTGCAGAGAGCGGGGCCATGACGCCGTTTGGCATGATGCAAGAGCGTATTGACATTGCGCGCAAACGGCTTGCTCAGGCGACCGACCCGGAAGAGCGGCGCGTCCTCCAGTCCGAGATCTCTGCCCTGGAAACCCGCAAGGCGATCGAGATGGAGACCTGGAAGCGATATAGCTGACCGCGCGCACCGGGATGCCACAACCTGCGGGGACCAACGAACAAGGGCCCCGCGATGCAGGGCCCTTTTCATGTTTGTGGTCCGGGCCGGTGGCAGCCGGCCGGACGGCTCAGTTGTCGATCACGACCTTCATGTTCTTCTTGCCGACTTGGCGGGTCAGCTCGAACAGGACGGCGGCATGTTCCGGGTGCAGGCGCACGCAGCCGGCCGAGGCGGGGCGGCCCAGGCGGCTGATCTGGTCGGTGCCGTGGATCGCGTAGTCACCGTTGAAGAAGATCGCGAACGGCATCGGCGCGTTGTTGTAGATGCTCGACCGGTGATACTTGGACAGCCAGTAGGCATTCCATTGGCCGCGCGGCGTGTGTTTCCCGGCCCGCGCGGTCGACACCGGCCAGCGGTATTCAACCTTGCCGTTGTAGATCACCGTCATGGTCTGGGTCGACACGTCGACCTTGGCCACCAGCGGGGCAGCGGCGGCCATGAGCGGCGAAAAACACAGAAGTGCCGCGGCCAGCGCGGCGGCAAAAAATCGTTTCATTTGTCCCTCCAGGTACAAGCTTGGCAGCTTCGGCGAAAAAATGCCTAGAGGGACGTTACTACGCGGTTACCCGCCGGTCAGTCAGGTATACCCGACCCGGCCCGGTAGAGGGGGTAGAGCGGCAAAAGCTATGGGATTTTTGCAACAAACCAGCCCGGGATTCGGGTGGATTCAAGTCAAATTCACAGGGTCAGGTGCCGCGCCCGGGCGCCACGCTCGATCGCGGCGGCATGCAGGCGGTCGAGGTTGAGTTCGTAGCGAATCTCTTCGAGCAGGCGCAGTTCCGCTTCCTGCAGCGTGCCATCGGCGGCGGCGACGTCGCAGGCCAGCGCGTAGGCGGTTTCGAACAGCCGTTCCGGCAGGTTGTCGCGGATCAGGCCGAAAAGCGCGTCCAGCCCGTCTTCCTGTTCGAAGAGTTCAAAAACCAGCGTCGACATGGCGCGCACCCGGTCGCTGTCATAGCCCGAAAAGACCGGCAGCATCTTTACCGAGGCGTCGATCTTGACCAGTTCGACGGTTCGCACCCTCTCGTCCGAGACGGAAACGGCGATCATCAGGGCCACAAGGCAGTCCTGCGGGCTGAGCGGCTGAGTGGCGTCGGACATGCGGGGGGCCTCGATCTGTAATGGGGTCGCCGCGCAATTTATTGACGCGGGGGCGGGGGAGCAATAGAGAAGCGCCCGCAACACCCCCCAAGGAGACCGAGAAATGTCCGATCTGCGCGACGCGGCGATGAGCGCCAAGGCCTGGCCCTTCGAAGAGGCGCGCCGGATCCTGAAACGGTATGAAAAGGCACCGCCCGAAAAGGGCTACGTGCTGTTCGAGACGGGTTACGGCCCCTCGGGCCTGCCGCATATCGGCACCTTTGGCGAGGTCGCGCGGACGACGATGATCCGCCGCGCCTTCGAGGTGATCTCGGACATTCCGACGCGGCTGATCTGTTTTTCCGACGACATGGACGGAATGCGCAAGGTGCCGGGCAACGTGCCCAACCAGGAGCGCCTGCGCGAAGACCTGCAACGCCCGCTGACCAGCGTCTATGACCCGTTCGGGACGCACGAAAGCTTTGGTCACCACAACAATGCCATGCTGCGGCGGTTCCTCGACACCTTCGGGTTCGAGTATGAGTTCATCAGCGCGACAGAGTTCTACAAGTCCGGCCAGTTCGACGAGATCCTTCTGCGCGCTGCGGAAAAATACGATGACCTCATGGCCATCATGCTGAAATCGCTGCGGGACGAACGGCGCGAGACCTATTCGATCTTCCTGCCGATCCACCCCGAGACCGGGCGCGTTCTTTATGTGCCGATGAAAAACGTCGATGCCGCCAAGGGAGAGATCACCTTTGACGACGAGGACGGCAAGGAATGGACGCTGCCGGTCACGGGCGGCAACGTCAAACTCCAGTGGAAGCCGGATTTCGGGGCCCGCTGGGCCGCGCTGGGCGTCGATTTCGAGATGTACGGCAAGGACCACAGCACCAACACGCCGATCTATGACGGCATCTGCCGGACGCTGGGCGTGCGCCCGCCCGAGCATTTCACATACGAGCTGTTCCTGGACGACAAGGGTCAGAAGATCTCGAAGAGTTCGGGCAACGGCATCTCGATCGACGACTGGCTGAAATACGCCAGCACCGAGTCCCTGTCCTATTTCATGTTCCAGAAGCCCAAGACGGCCAAGCGGTTGTTCTTCGACGTGATCCCCAAGGCGATGGATGAGTACCACCAGCAGTTGCGGGCCTACCCCGGGCAGGACCTCAAGGCGCAGGTCAACAATCCTGTCTTCCACATTCACAACGGCGATGTGCCCGAGTCGAAGATGGTGGTGCCCTTCTCGATGCTGCTCAACCTCGCCTCGGCCGCCGGGGCCGAGGACAAGGCCGCGATGTGGGGCTTTATCCGCCGCTATGCGCCCGACGCGACGCCCGACACCCACCCGGACCTCGACGCGGCGGCGGGTTTCGCGGTCAAATACTACGAGGATTTCGTCAAGCCGACCAAGGTCTTCCGCGCCCCGGACGCCAAGGAGCGCGCGGCGATGGAGGACCTGGCGGCACAGCTCAAGGCGCATGACGGCGCGACCGATGACGAGACGCTTCAAAGCCTCGTTTTCGCTGTCGGCAAGGCACATGCGTTCGATCCGCTGCGCGACTGGTTCAAGGCGCTTTACGAGGTGCTGCTGGGTCAGTCGCAGGGGCCGCGCTTTGGCGGTTTCATCGCGCTCTACGGCGTCGATGAAACCGTGGCGCTGATCGAAAAGGGCCTGGCGGGCGAGCTGGGGTGATCCGCCCCGCACGGCTGAAACTTTGACCGTTTCTCCTCGTGTCTTACCTATGGGAAAGCCACGAGGAGAATTGAGATGCGCAACTTTTTGATGGGGCTGGCCGTCGCGGTCAGTTTGACGGGGGCAGCCCCGGCTCAGGATGCCCTTGCACCCAATCCGGCAATCCAGAGCACGATCCAGGGCCAGATCGACGCCTTCCTGCAGGATGATTTCGGCGCCGCTTTCGAATTTGCCAGCCCGGGCATTCGCAACACCTTTCGCACCCCGCAGAATTTCGGCGCAATGGTGCAAAAGGGCTATCCGATGGTCTGGCGGCCCAGCGATGTCGCGTTCGGGCCGCTGCGCGAATTGGACGGCGCCCTGTGGCAGCAGGTCCTGATCCGGGACGACGCCGGCCAGAGCTATGTGGTCGAGTACCGGATGCAGAAGGTCGATGGCGACTGGCGCATATCAGGCGTGCGGGTTGTGCCAGCGCCGGGGGTGTCCGCCTGATCCGGTCCGCGCTCAGAACTCTGTCCAGAGCCCCATCTTCAGCCCCATCGAGGTGTCCCCTGTCAGCCCCCAGGTGACACCTGTTTCCAGCTTGACCGGCCCCCTCAACGGGACGACCAGCGAGGGCGCGACCCGTGCGAAAGGATCGTAGCCATCCGGTTGGCCGGTCTGGATCTGCAGGATCAGCTTGCGGTCCCTGGGCAGGTTGCGGCCCCAGGTGACATCCATCTTGAGATCGGTTCTGCCACTGTCGACATAGGCCTCTGCCACGCTGTCGATGGACAGCCAGCCGTTCTTCAGCCCCCAGCCGACAGACACTCCCGGACGCAAGACCTTTTGCCCGGCGATCGTGCCCAGACCGAACTGTGCCGTCACCTGTGCGCCTGTTTCGGCCTGCCGGAGCGGCCATTGCAGAAAAAGCACCGATTTCCCGCTGCCGCCGACCGAATGGCCGATGTCAAAGCCCAGCGTCAGCCGATCGGTCAGGCCGTATTCGAAGAACAGTGTCGAATAGTCCTGCGTCGGGTCCAGCGAGGTCCAGCTGCTCATGTCCTGCGGCCAGCCCAGCCGCACGGCGATACTGCCGAAACCGCTGCCCTGCTTGCGCGGCCAGGCACCTGCCCCGGCAGGCGGGGCGGCAAGACAGGCGGCCAGGATGGCGGCCAGAAAGATGGCTGCAGGACGCATGGCGGGACTCTTGGCAGCGGTGGGCCGTTAACCAACCCTTCCAAACCGTAAGGAAGCAGTGGTTAACGGAAGGTGAAGCAATTGACGCAGGGGGCTGGATTCCCCGATGCCGCAGGTGCACAGTCACTGGCAGGTTTCTCGGGGGGTGGAATGGCTGGATATGTGATCACAGTGGCGCAGCAGAAGGGCGGCAGCGGCAAGACCACGCTGGCGGCGCATCTTGCGCTGGCCTTTCACGCGCAGGGCAAGCGGGTCGCCGTGGTCGATCTGGACCCGCAGGGCAGCCTGGGCCGCTGGTTCATGACCCGGGTCGAGACCCAGCCCGAGGCCTGCGAGGGGCTGGACTTCGCCACCTCCTCTGCCTGGGGCATCTCTTACGAAGTGCGCAAACTGTCCGCCTCCAATGACATCGTCATCATCGACACGCCACCCAAGGCGGACAGTGACCTGCGCCCGGCGCTGCGGGTGGCCGACCTGGTGGTGGTGCCGGTCGCGGTCAGCCACGTCGACCTCTGGGCCACCGAGGGCGTGCTGGATCTTGCCGCGCGGGAAAACTGCGCGACGCTCCTTGTGATGAACCGGACACGAGTCGGCACCCGGCTGAACGCCGAGGTGGCCGAGGCCGCAACCCGGCTGGGCGCCGATGTGGCCCGGGCCTCGCTGGGCAACCGCGTGGGCTATGCCGAGGCGCTGGGCCAGGGGCGCGGGGCGCATGAAGGGCCCAAGACCCCGGCGCGGGCCGAGATCGAGGCGCTTGCGCAAGAGGTGGCGGAACGGCTCGGGACGGGGTAAGGGGGCGCGCACAGGAGGCCCCTTGATGACCGATCTCGACGAACTCTCCCGCCTGATCCGGGCCGACGCCCAGTCTCGGGGCCAGACGATTTCCCGACTTGGCTATTTCTGCGCACCGTTCCGGCCGGACAGTGGGCCGCTGTCTGACCGGGTGATCAAGGTCTACCGGGGCATGGGGGACGTTGCGGCCCTGGACCGGCTGCACCGCTGTCACGACGACTACGTCGACGCGCTGCTGGCGGGCGGCGTGCCGATGCCGGCGACAGAGTTCCACTTCGTCGAGCTGGAGGGCGCGCGCGTTCCGGTGATCGTGCAGGAAGCTCTGCCCGTCGATAGCCTGATGCGGCCACGCATGCAGAAGGAAACGCTGGCCTCGACGCTGGAGATGATGGAGGCGGCGGGTCAGGTCATCGCGCGCTTCTGGCTCTGGGCGCGGGAACAGGAGGGGCGGATCGGCTTTCACCCCTCGATCCGCAATTTCGCGGTGATCGACAACGAGGCCGTGTTTTTCGACACTTTCCCGCCGCTGATCCACTATTCGCGGGACGAGATGGGCCGCATGCTGCTGACCTTCTCGGACAAGAGGCTGATGCGAATGGTCGGCCCGCTGATGCAGAAACGGGTCACGGGGATCCAGGACGAATGGTATTCGCCGCCCGAAACGCTCGTCGCTCTGGTGGGGTCCGCTTGCCGGTTGCGTCCCGACGATTCGGGTGCCTACCTGGACTGGGGGCGGGAATTCGCGGGGCGCGAAATGGCGCCCTGGGCCGAGGAGGCGCTGGCCGGGCTCCGCGAACCGCCGAAGCTGCCAGGCTATTGGACGGGGTTCCGCAAGCTGTTGGGCTTGCAGGGAGAGCCCAACGTCTGACCGGGCGACGGGGTAAACCCCGCCCTACGCGAAGTCCCATCACAGGATGGCCTTCCCGGAGATGCGCGGTCGCAAGGCGCTGTCATGAGTATTTTTCGAGAGAAGAAACCGCAAGAGCGCGCGCCAGGCTTCTTCTCTCGGAAAATATCTCCGGGGGTGTGGGGGCAGGGCCCCCACTCCTGTCCGTATCGAGTGACCAATCAGACGATCTTGATGCCCGCGCTTTCGGCGTCTTTCAGGAACTGTGCCAGTCCCTTGTCGGTCAGCACGTGCTCGGCCATCTTCTTGATCACGCCCGGAGGTGCGGTGGCCACGTCGGCGCCGATCTTGGCCGCCTCGGACATGTGATTGGCCGAGCGGATCGAGGCGGCGAGGATCTGGGTTTCGAACCCGTAGTTGTCATAAATCTCGCGGATATCGGCGATCAGATCCATCCCGTCGAGGTTCAGGTCGTCCAGCCGCCCGATGAAGGGAGAGATGAAGGTGGCGCCTGCCTTGGCCGCCAGCAGCGCCTGGTTGGCGGTAAAGCAGAGCGTGACGTTGACCATGCGGCCCTCGTCACTCAGCACCTTGCAGGCCTTGAGGCCATCCCAGGTCAGCGGCACTTTCACCGCGATGTTCTCGGCGATCTCGGCCAGCTTGCGGCCTTCGGCGATCATGGCGTCGGCCTCGGTCGCGACCACCTCGGCGGAGACGGGACCCGAGACCATGTCGCAGATTTCCTTGGTGACTTCGAGAATGTCACGGCCCGATTTCATGATGAGCGAGGGGTTGGTGGTGACCCCGTCCACCATCCCGAGGTCGTTCAACTCGGCGATGGCGTCGATCTCGGCGGTGTCGACAAAGAATTTCATGGCGCGCGCTCCTTGATGGCTTGGCCTTTCCTGTCCCGCGATTTACCCCTTTTGCATGCCGATCACTACCCCGGAATTCTTTGACGCTGGCACGCTTGTGGGTGTGCTGACCACGCAACCCCTGGACCGGGTGCTGGATTACCGTGCGCCCGAGGGTGGGTGTTGGCGGGGGGCCTTTGTCGAGGTGCCGCTGGGACCTCGCAAGGTGCTGGGGGTGGTCTGGGGGCCGGGGCGGGGGGATTTCGACGCGTCGAAGATCCGGGCCGTGAACCGGGTGCTGGACGTGGCGCCGATGCGCGACGAGTTGCGCGCCTTCATCGAAAAGGCCGCCGCCTATACACTGACGCCCTTGCCGGCGATGCTGCGACTGGCGACGCGGGCGCCCGGGCTGGGCGATCCGCCGTCCATGCGCAAGGTCTATCGCCTGGGCGAGGGCGAGCCTCCGCGCATGACCGAGGCGCGGACCCGGGTGATCGACGCGGCGCGCGAGATGGGGGGGCTGGCGCTGACGCTCAAGGAACTGTCCGAGGCGGCGGGGGTCAGCTCTTCGGTCGTCAAGGGGCTGGTCAAGAGCGGCGCCATTTGGGAAGAAGACACGCCGCGCGACACGGCCTTTCCGAGGCTCGACCCGGGCTATGGCGGCAAGGAGCTGACCGAGGATCAGGCCGCTGCTGCAGAGGTGCTGCGCGAGGGGCAACGGTCGGGGCGCTACGAGACGGTCCTGCTGAAAGGCGTGACAGGCTCTGGCAAGACAGAGGTTTACCTGGAGGCGGTCGCGGAGGCCTTGCGCGCAGGGCGGCAGGCGCTGGTGCTTTTGCCCGAGATCGCGCTGTCGGCGGAGTTCCTGACCCGGGTCGAGGCGCGGTTCGGCGCGCGCCCTGCCGAGTGGCATTCCGGCGTCACCATGACAGAGCGGCGGCGGGTCTGGCGCATGGTGGCAGAGGGCGGCTGCCAGGTGGTCGTGGGCGCGCGGTCGGCCCTGTTCCTGCCGTTCCAGAACCTTGGGTTGATCGTCGTCGATGAAGAGCACGACACCTCGTACAAGCAGGAGGACGGGGTCCTCTACAATGCCCGCGACATGGCGGTGCTGCGCGCCTCGATCCTGGGCTGCCAGGTGGTCCTGGCCTCGGCGACGCCGTCGCTGGAAAGCTGGGCCAATGCGGATGCGGGCAAGTACAAGCGGCTGGTGCTGACCTCACGCTTTGGCCCCGCCGTCCTGCCAGAGATGAAGGCGCTGGACATGCGGGCCGAAAAGCTGCCCACCGGGCGCTGGATTTCCGGCACGCTGCGACGGTCGGTCAACATGCGGCTGGAAAAGGGAGAGCAGGCGCTCTTGTTCATCAACCGGCGCGGCTATGCACCGGTGACGCTCTGCCGGGCCTGTGGTGAACAGATCGGCTGTCCGCATTGCGATGCCCGCATGGTCGAGCATCGGTTCCTGAAACGGCTGGTCTGTCACCAGTGCGGCGAGAGCATGGTCGTCCCCGAGGTCTGCCCCTCTTGCGAGGTGGAGGGCAAGCTGGCCGCCGTGGGGCCGGGCGTGGAGCGGCTGGCCGAGGAGGCGGCGGGACTGTTCCCCGAGGCGCGGATCGCGGTTCTGTCTTCGGACCTGTTTGGCACGGCGCGCGAGCTGAAGGCGCAGGTGGCGGCGATTGCCGAGGGGGGGGCTGACATCATCATCGGCACGCAACTGGTGGCGAAGGGGCATAACTTCCCGCTGTTGACGCTTGTTGGCGTGATCGACGCGGATCTTGGCCTGCAAGGGTCGGACCTGCGCGCCGCCGAGCGGACCTTTCAGTTGATGCGGCAGGTGGCGGGGCGTGCGGGCCGGGCGGAAAAGCCGGGGGTGGCGCTGTTGCAGACCTACCAGCCCGAACACCCGGTGATCCGGGCGATCTTGGCGGGCGACGAAGAAGCATTCTGGTCGGCCGAGGCAGATGAACGACGGCTGGCAGGCATGCCGCCCTTTGGCCGTCTGGCGGGGATCATCCTGTCGGGCGGGGACATGGCCAAGGTCTTTGACCTGGGCAATTTCCTGGCCCGCAACGACAGGGTGTTGCGACAGGTGGGGGCCGAGGTCTGGGGGCCTGCGCCTGCGCCTATCGCGCGGGTCAAGGGGCGGCACCGGGTGCGGCTTCTGGTCAAGGCGCCCAAGGGCGTTGCCTTGCAGGGAGCGCTGGCGGATTGGGCCGCGCAGGTGCGCCTGACGGGGGATATGCGGATGGCCATCGACATCGACCCGCAGAGTTTCTTCTGACGGGACGGGGGTGACGCTTGTCCCGGCCTGTGGCCGGAACCTCGCCCCACCCACCGTCCCTTTGGCGTTGCGCCCGGGGAGGTCGGATCAATCGGAGAACGTGAAATGAGGGACGGAACCGGGAACCGTCATGTCATCCTGTCGGGCTGTTCTGGTGGCGGGAAATCGACCTTGCTGGCCGAGTTGCGGCGGCGAGGGTTCGCGACTGTCGAGGAACCGGGGCGGCGGATCGTGGCAGAAGAGATGCGGGGCGAGGGCCGGGCGCTGCCCTGGGTCGATCTGGCGGCCTTTGCGCGCCGGGCGACCGACCTTGCGCATCGCGACCGGGACGCTGTGGCGCAGGCGCCGGGCTGGGTCTTTTTCGACCGTGGCCTTGTCGATGCGGCGATTGCGCTGGAGCATGCCATTGGCAAACCGGCGTCTTGCAGCCTGAGCGGAACGGTGCGGTTTCACAGGCAGGTCTTTCTTGTCCCGCCCTGGCCGGAAATCTACAGGCAGGACGGCGAACGCCAACAGGACCTTGCGGCAGGTGTCGAAGAATACAACCGCTTGTGCGACGTGCTTCCCCGGCTCGGCTATGCGCCGGTCATCCTGCCCAGGACCGACGTGGAGACGCGGGCGGATATCGTCCTTGGGTGCTTGCGGTAATCTGTTTCCATAGCGGTGCTATCGCCATTCCATGCGGCAGTTCACCAGCAGGCCAAGCGCGCCGCGCTGGCAGACCTTGACCCGCCGTTTCCTGGGCCTGGCCTGCTCCTCGGCCAGCCAGGCGTCGTAGAGATCGCGGCTGTCCTCGATCAGTCGGGTGCGCTGGCTTGCGTTCAGGTGGCCGGACGCGGGAAAGCCCCGTGCCTGTTGCCAGTCCCGGATGGCCCTGCGCGAGTTCGGACCCAGATTGCCATCGACACCACCGGTATCGAAGCCGGCCAGCGTCAGGCGGCGCTGGATCTCTTGCCGGGCGGCACGATCCAGGTTCAGGCGGGCCTCGTCCGCCTCTGTCGCAAGAGGGGCGATCAATGCAGCGGGCGGGGCGGTCGGGGGCGTGACCTCGGCACGGGACGCGTCCGGCGCAGGCATGGGACGGGCAGCTGCCAGGGCCTCGAAGAATTGTCCATCGCTCATGCCGGGGCGTTCGGGAATGTCCCTGATCGGCATGTCGGGGGGAAAGAAGAAGTAGCGGTAGAGGGGCGAGTTCGATAGCACGCCCACGTCAAGGAATTCCACCTTGCCCAAATGGCTGCGTTGCGCTGCATTGTTTTCCTGGATCAGGCGGCACTTGTACATCGCTTCGACGTGAAAGAAGTCTCGCGTCGTGATCCTGAGTTCGCCGGCCTCCCAGTTCGCGCTTTCGATCAAGTCGAGGGTCGGCCCCGTTGTGCGGTTGAACATGGCCATGACACCGGCATTCGGGGAACCATTGGTACAGGCATTCAGGACGGCGTGGTGACGATCGGTTGTCGGGAAGCCGACGGGGAACACCTCGATGTTCCAGGTCGCGGCCTCCTGCACGGTCCTGACATAATGCATGTCTTCGGGCGGGGTGCCGAGAATGGTCAGGAACAGCGCCTGGGGAAAAATCGACTGGCCCATACCTCTCATCCTGGCCAGGCGCTCGACGCTCTGTATTGCAACGCGGTATGCGTCTTTCACCGCATCTTCGGTATATTCCCCCCGTGGCACGACAAGGCCGGGGGCGTGAAACCCCAATGTGCCACGCGGGTGCAGGCGGCGTTCGGGCAGGATAATGTCCTCGAAGGTGCGAAACGTGCCGTACATGAAGGTAAGTGCACAGGCGCTTTCGCAGGTCCGGTCCGGCCCAACGGCGGTTCGGATGCCGATACTACCGATCACATTGCCCAGTTCGATGCCCTCAAGGTAGCTGCCGCCGTTGCTGTCGAGACAGAGTGTCCGGATACCGTCGGTGCTGCCACTACCTGCAAACGCGGGTTCCCACCCGTTTTGCTCGGCAAAGCTGCGCAGCTTTTCCGCATCGCCGTCCCGGATCTCTCCGGTCAGCGTGGCGTCGCATTGCATGATGGCATCACCGCCCAGGGTGATGGTGGCAGGCAAGGCCGAGGCTGGCAAGAACAGTGCCGCCAGGGCAAAGACCAAGGCAAGGCCCCCTCGGCAGCGGTGTCGCGTTTCATCAAGCATCGTAGGGCAGTCTTGTGACCGCCGGGCGGCTTGGCAAGAAAAACCTCGGAGGTGATTGCCCAGCCCGTTGGCAACACCGCGTGGCGCCAGAGGTAAATGCACCACAACGCGGCGTCTTTTCGGCGCCTGCCTTGTTTGTCCCCGGCCCGCTCTCTACATGCCACGCCATGAGACGTTGGGTTCCCTTCATGAAATCCGTTCCGCGGGTCGCGGTCGTGCGCCTGCAGGGCGCCATCGGCGTGCCCGGACGGTCGAGCATCTCTGATCGCTCGGTGGCGCCGCTGCTGGAAAAGGCATTCAAGTCGAAACCCGATGCGGTGGCGCTAGAAATCAATTCGCCCGGCGGCTCGCCGGTGCAAAGTTCGCTGATTGGCGCCCGCATTCGCAGGCTGGCCGAGGAACACGAGGTGCCCGTGCTGGCCTTTGTCGAGGATGTGGCGGCCTCTGGCGGCTATTGGATCGCAAGCGCGGCGGATGAAATCTGGTCCGATCCCAGCTCGATCCTGGGGTCCATCGGGGTGATTTCGGCGGGCTTTGGCCTTCCGGTTTTCCTGCAACGGCAGGGGATCGAACGGCGGGTGCATACGGCGGGCAAATCCAAGAGCATGATGGACCCGTTCCAGCCCGAAAAAGAAGAGGACGTGGCCCGGCTGAACCGCCTGCTGGAGCAATTGCACGAGACCTTTATCGGCCATGTGAAGACCCGGCGGGGCGACAAGCTGACCGAAAACCCGGATCTTTACACCGGCGAGGTCTGGATCGGCCAGGCGGCGGTGGACGAGGGGCTGGCCGATGGCATCGGCCACCTTGTTCCGCTGATGAAGGACCGTTTCGGCGACAAGACCCGGTTCAAGCGCTACGAGGCGCGCAAACCCCTGTTGCCGCGCCTGGGCGCGCAGGCAGTTCAGGGCGCACTGGGGGAAATCGAGGAACGCGCGGACTACGCGCGGTTTGGTCTGTCTTGATCGTCAAGATCGTCGCTCTTTTCCTGGTGTTCATCGCCGTGCTGGGATTCTTCGGAAAGCTGCGGATTCCCGGTGCCAAACAGCTGGGCCAGTTGCGCGACCGCGCCCGCCTGAACGCCACCAAATGCCCGAAATGCGGTCGCTACCGTATCGGCCAGGGACCTTGCGACTGTCGCAAGGGGGGCAGCTGAGATGGTCTACCTCTACGCGGTTCTTGGGCTGCTGATCCTGCTTCTGGCGGGGGACGCGCTGGTCAAGGGGGCGGTGAACCTCTCCTTGCGGGTTGGTATTCCGGCCCTTGTCGTCAGCCTGACCATCGTCGCCTTCGGCACCTCGGCGCCGGAACTCCTGATCTCGATCAAGGCGGCGCTGGAGAATGCGCCGGGCATCGCCTTGGGCAACGTGGTGGGATCGAATACCGCCAACGTGCTGCTTGTCTTGGGCGTGCCGGGGCTGATCACGGTCATGCACACCAGCCAGTGCGACACGCGCAGCAGTTACCTGCAGATGATAGGCGGCACGCTGGTCTTCATCGCGCTGGGTTTTCGCGGGGTCTTTGACTGGACCGCCGGGCTGATCCTGCTGACGCTGCTGATCCTGATCCTGGGCAGCCAGTTGCGCACCGCGCTGCGACACCGCGCCGAAGGTCAGGCCGACGAAGAGCTGGAAGAACCGGAAGGTGCCGACCCCGACATGCCCTGGTGGCGGATCGGGCTGTACCTGGCGCTGGGCCTGATCGGCCTGCCCCTGGGCGCCGACCTGCTGGTTGACAGCGCAGAGGAGATTGCCCGCATGTTCGGCGTTCCGGATGCGGTGATCGGGCTGACTCTGGTGGCGCTTGGCACCTCCTTGCCGGAACTGGCGACGACGGTCATGGCCGCGATCCGCCAACAGGCCGACGTCGCCATCGGCAACGTGATCGGGTCCAACCTGTTCAACCTGCTGGCCATCATCGGGGTTGCCTCGCTCATCGCTCCGATCCAGGTCGGGCCGGGCTTCCTGCAGTTCGATTTCTGGGTGATGCTGGGGGCTTCCTTGTTGCTCTTGCCCTTCGTCTTTTTCGGGCGCGACCTGGGGCGGATCTGGGGCATCGTCTTGTCGGCGCTTTATCTGGGCTATGTCACAGTCGTATTGCTGTGACGGAGAACCACATGGGTGACGTAACGGGGCGCGCGCTGGTGACGGGCGCGGGCCGAAGGCTGGGCCGGGCCATGGCCGAGACACTGGCAGACCAGGGCTACGCCGTGGCGGTCCACTACGCGGGGTCAAAGGCCGCAGCACAGGAGGTCGTCGCCGGGATCGAGGCACGCGGAGGGCAGGCCGTGGCCCTGCAGGCGGACCTGCTGGACGAGGCTCAGGCGCAGGCGTTGCTGCCGCGCGCGGCAGAGGCGCTGGGCGGCCCGGTGACGGTGCTGGTGAACAACGCCTCTGTCTTTGAATATGACGATATCGACAGCGCCACGCGGCAAAGCTGGGACCGCCATTTCGAAAGCAACCTGCGGGCGCCCTTCGTTCTGATCCAGGCATTGGCCGCGCAGGTGCCCGATCCGAAGCGGGACGCGCGCGAAGAGCCGGTGGCGCAGGGGCTGGTGGTCAATATGATCGACCAGCGGGTGCGCAAGCTGACGCCCGAATTCATGAGCTACACCCTGGCGAAATCCGCCCTCTGGACGCTGACGCAGACCGCGGCGCAGGCGCTGGCGCCGCGCGTGCGCGTCAACGGGATTGGCCCCGGTCCGACCCTGCAGGGCGGTCGGCAGGACGCCGGGGCCTTTGCCCGCCAGAGGGCGTCGACCGTGTTGGAGCGTGGCGCCGACCCCGACGACATCACCGCCGCGCTGACCTTTCTTTTAGGGGCGAAAACCGTCACCGGGCAGCTGATTTGCGTTGATGGGGGCCAACACCTGGGGTGGCAGACTCCCGACGTCGTCGGTGTCGAATAAGGGGATGCGCCCCAGAGTTGTGCACGGGTCACAAAGTCTTAACAAAAGCGTTACGAAAAGGTTATTGGTCTCAATGACTTGCAACGTGATAGCTTTTTTATGTTTTAATATCAGCTGCTTATATTATCGCCTAAAAATTGGGCAGGTCGGCGAAGTGGGCCGTAAACAAGGAAAAAATCGACCTACCCGGATTTTGCCCGCAGAGTTATCCACATATTCGGTGGATGCTTAAGTGCTTGAAACGGCCATCGTTGCATTGCAGCACAGGCAAGGAATCGCGCATTTTGAGTTTGGGCAGGAATACCGCCATTGAGTGAGCAAAACGGGGAGCAAGGCCGCGTGCCAAAGGGCCACGAGATCATCCACGGATACCTCAAGACTCTGGACTCTTCGCCCGGGGTCTATCGCATGCTGGATGACCAGAGCCGGGTGCTTTACGTCGGCAAGGCGCGCAACCTCAAGGCCCGGGTGTCGAGCTACGCCCGACCCACGGGGCACTCGCGGCGCATCGCCCGGATGATCTCGGAAACCGCGTCGATGATGTTCCTCACGACCCGGACAGAGACCGAAGCGCTGTTGCTGGAACAGAACCTGATCAAGCAGCTCAAGCCCAAGTTCAACGTGCTGCTGCGGGACGACAAGTCCTTCCCGAACATCCTGGTGACCGACCACGCCTTTCCGATGATCAAGAAGCACCGGGGTGCCAAGAAGGAAAAGGGCGCCTACTATGGTCCCTTCGCCAGCGCGGGCGCGGTGAACCGGGTGCTGAACCAGCTGCAAAAGGCGTTCCTGCTGCGCAACTGCACGGACAGCATGTTCGAGACGCGCACCCGGCCCTGCCTGCAGTACCAGATCAAGCGCTGTACCGCGCCCTGTGTCGGCAAGATCTCGGAAGAGGACTATGCCCGCAGCGTGAAAGATGCACAGTGCTATCTCTCGGGCAAGTCGACCGAGGTGCAGGAGCGGCTCAAGACCCAGATGGCCGAGGCCTCGGAGGCGATGGAGTTCGAGCGCGCCGCCGCCCTGCGCGACCGCATCCGCGCGCTGACACAAGTCCAGACCGCACAGGGGATCAACCCGCAGACTACCGCCGAGGCGGATGTGATCGCGCTGTATCTGGAAAACGGCCAGGCCTGCGTGCAGGTGTTTTTCATCCGGGCCAACCAGAACTGGGGCAACCGCGATTTCTATCCCCGCGTGGGCGAGGACGTGGGCGCCGCCGAGGTCATGGAGGCCTTCCTGGGCCAGTTCTATGACCAGAAGGAACCGGCGCGGCAGATCCTGCTGTCACATGGCATCGAGGACGAGGACCTGATGCGCGAGGCGCTGACTGACAAGCTTGGCCGCAAGGTCGAGATCGCGGTGCCGCAACGGGGCGAGAAGGCAGAGCTGGTAGAGGGCGCCCTGCGCAACGCCAAGGAGAGCCTGGGCCGCAAGATGGCCGAGACCGCGACGCAGGCGAAGCTCTTGCGCGGGCTGGCCGAGACCTTTGAGCTCGGCGCACCGCCGCAGCGGGTGGAGGTCTATGACAACAGCCATATCCAGGGCACCAACGCCGTGGGCGCGATGATCGTCGCCGGGCCGGACGGCTACATGAAGAACCAGTACCGCAAGTTCAACATCAAGGGGGACGACCTCGTGCCCGGCGATGACTTCGGCATGATGAAGGAGGTTCTGAAGCGGCGCCTGTCCCGGTTGCAGAAAGAGGATCCGGACCGCACCAAAGGGCTGTGGCCGGACCTGATGCTGATCGATGGCGGCGCCGGTCAGATCAGTGCGGTGGCCGAGATAATGGCCGAGCAGGGCGTGGACGACCTGCCCTTTGTCGGGGTGGCCAAGGGGATCGACCGCGATGCCGGCAAGGAGGAATTCCACCGCCCCGGCCAACGGCCCTTTGCCCTGCGCCACAACGATCCGGTGCTCTATTTCGTGCAGCGCCTCCGAGACGAGGCGCACCGATTTGCGATCGGCACGCACCGGGCGAAACGAGCGAAATCGCAGATGGCCAATCCGCTGGACGAAGTGCCGGGCGTCGGCGCCGCACGCAAGCGGGCGCTCCTGGCGCATTTCGGCTCTGCCAAGGCTGTCAGCCGCGCCAACCTGGCCGATCTGAAGGCGGTGGAGGGGGTGAGCGGGGCGCTGGCCGAAAGGATCTACGCCTATTTCAACGAAAAGGCCTAATCCAATTGGCACGCCTGCGGCGTGACAGGTTCAGCTTGCGTGACCGCAAGCCACTGAGGGGCGCTGCCCCTCTGCGCTGCGCGCATTCACCCCGGAGGTATTTGTCGCCCAAAGAAGCCAAGAGCGCGTGCACTGTGTTTCTTTGGGCCAAAAATACCTCCGGGGGGTTCGGGGGGCTGGCCCCCCGTCCGGCGCTCTCAGCTTCGGAGGGTATTGAATGAGGCGCGAATCGTGTCGGGGATGGGCGTCGGGCGGCCGTCATCGCCGGTCAGCACCTGGGTGAAGAAGCCTTCGGCGCTGGCCGTGTCTTCGTCGTTGCGAAACAGGCCGACCTCGAACCGGACCGAGGAGGTGCCGAGGTGGCCGATGCGCAGCCCGGCGTGGATGAGATCGGGAAAGCCGGTTTCGGAATGGTATCGGCAGCCGGTTTCGACCGTCAGCAGGCGCAGTGCCTCGGGGCCGCGGATGTTGATGCCATTGTCCATCTGCCAGAGGCTGATGCCGGTGTCGAAGAAAGAGAGGTAGGTGGCGTTGTTCATGTGGCCGTATTCGTCGTTGTCCATCCAGCGGGTGGGCAGCGTGCGGAAGGCCAGGTAATCGGCGCGGGTGCCGGGGGGCGTGCGTGTCATTGCGACCTCAGGATGCGAAAGGCGGTGGAGGCGCCCCAGCCCGCCGCGATGGCGATGAAGAGCGACATCAACCCGTAGACGAAGGGCTGTTGCCGGGACAGGGCGTAGAGCCAGCGTTCCAGCCCGACCTTGCGCACCTCGATTTCCGTTTCGTAGGTGCTGATGACGTTGCCGCCTCGGGTCAGGAAGATGCGCGTCGGATAGGTGCCCTCGGTCAGGTTGGCGGGCATTGAGATGGCGGTGTCGAAGAGTGTCTGTTCCCGCACCGTCACCGTATCTTCCAGCAGTTGATAGGTGCCTTCGCGGGTGCGGATGCGGATCACCGCCTCGGTAAAGCTCTGCGCGTCGGGCACGTCCATCGGCGCGCCGACGGAGCGGATGGCTCGGGGAATCGAGATCTTGTGGCGGAGGTCCTCGGTTTTTGAGATCACCTGCCCCCAGGGGGCCGAGGTGGCAATGGCGTAGAAGCTGGGGGCGGCGTCGACCTCGACCGAGTGGGCATTGACCCAGATCCCGAAGCGCCGTGCCTGGCGCCAGACCGTGACCGGCTGATGTGGGCCGGCCACGGTGACGATGACTTGCAGCGGGTCTGCCTCGATCGGAGTTTCGCGCTTGATTGCTCCGAAGATCAGGATGTCGGACCCGTCGAAATCGGTGGAGATCTGGACGATCTCCTTGCTGAGGCCCAGTACCACTTCTTCTGCCCGGGCGGGCAGGGCGAAAACCAGCAGGAGCAGCAGAAGGCGCATCAGTGGCTCCCCGCTGCGGAAAGGACGTAGAATTCGGACGGGGTCAGCAGAAGGTCGAGGGCGAGCTTGCCACAGACCAGCAGCACCAGCCCGGCCAGCAGGATGCGCAGCTGTTCCGCCTTGAGCCGCATGCCGATGGCGGTGCCGGCCTGTGCGCCGAGCACCCCGCCGACCAGCAGGACCACCGCCAGAACCACGTCTACCGTGTAGTTGGTGGTGGCATGCATCACGGTGGTAAAGCCGGTGACGAAAATGATCTGGAACAGCGAGGTGCCGATGACAACCTTGGTGGGCATGTTGAGCAGGTAGATCATGGCGGGCACCATGATGAACCCGCCGCCCACGCCCATGATCGCCGCCAGCACGCCGACGGCGAGGCCCACCAGCAACGGCGGGATCACCGAGATATAAAGCCCCGATGTGCGGAACCGCATCTTGAAGGGCAGCGCGTGCACCCAGTTGTGTTTCTTGCGTTTCGGTGGGGCTCCCCGTCGCGATTTGCGCAGGGCGTTGAGGCTTTCGATGAACATCAATGCGCCGATGATGCCCAGGAAGACGACGTAACAGAGGTTGATCAGCAGATCGACCTGGCCCAGCGATTTCAGGTAGTTGAAGAGCACCACCCCCAGTGCCGCGCCGATCAGCCCGCCTATGAGCAGCACCGTCCCCATTCGCAGGTCGACGGTCTTTCGTTTCAGGTGGGCCATCAGGCCAGAGACCGAAGAGGCGACGATCTGGTTGGCGCCGGTGGCCACGGCCACGGCGGGCGGCACACCGATGAAAAACAGCAGCGGCGTCATCAGAAAGCCGCCGCCGACGCCGAACATGCCCGACAGAATGCCCACCAGCCCGCCAAGGCCGAAAAGGACGAAGACGTTGACCGAAACCTCGGCAATGGGGAGGTAGACCTGCATGAGCAAAGCTAGTCCCATGTCATGGGTTTATGCAAGCGCAGCATGGCGGCCGCGCTATGGGTTGGCGGGGCCTATCTCTCCTTGACGTAGGGCTCTCCGCCGGCGCGTGGCGGGATGGCCTTGCCGACGAACCCCGCAAGGATCACGACGGTCAGGATGTAGGGCAGGGCGTCCATGACCTGCACGGGCACGGTGAAAGCGCCCAGGTCGATGTTCTGGAAACGCAGCGCCACGGCCTGGAGAAAGCCGAAGAGCACGCAGGCGCCGAGCGCGTACCAGGGTCGCCATTTCGAGAAGATCAGCGCGGCCAGCGCGATATAGCCCCGGCCCGCGGTCATCTCCTTGCCGAAGAAGGGCTGCAGACCGGTGGCCATGTAGGCGCCTGCGATGCCGCAGAGGATGCCGCAAATGGCGACGGCCGCAAAGCGCATCCCGACGACAGAGACACCTGCGGTGTCCACCGCCTCTGGCGCCTCGCCCACCGCGCGCAGGCGCAGGCCAAACCGGGTGCGGAACAGCACCCACCATGTCGCGGGCACCAGGGCAAAGGCCAGGTAGACCAGCGGCGCGTGTCCGGACAGGAGGTCGGAATAGATCGGGCCCAGAACGGGCACGTCGCGCAGACTGTCGGCAAAGGGCAGGGTCCATTCTGACAGGCGCGCATTGCCGGTCAAGGTCGGGGTCTTGCCGCCCTGCCGGAACCAGTTCTGCGCGATCAGCACCGTCAGGCCGGAGGCAAGGAAGTTCAGCGCCACGCCGGAAATCAGCTGGTTGCCCCGAAAGGTGATCGAGGCCAGCCCGTGTATCGCCGACAGCGTCATCGAGGCCGCGATGCCCGCCAGCAGCCCGATCCAGACGCTGCCCGAGCTGTAGGCCACCGCCGCCGAGAAGAAGGCGGCGATCAGCATCTTGCCCTCCAGCCCGATGTCGAAGATGCCCGCGCGCTCGGAAAACAGTCCGGCCAGACAGGCCAGCAGCAGCGGGGTCGACAGGCGAATGGTCGATTCAAGGACCGGGATGAGCGTGGCGAGATCCATGTGCGGTGTCAGCCTCTTGGTTCGAGGGAGGGCGGGTGAGCGGAGAGCCTGGTCATGGTCGTGCCAGGGCCAGGCGTATGGCGGCGAAACAGAAAAACGACCCCAGCGCCCCGTCGATGGTACGCCGGGCGCGCAGGTAAAACGCGACCATCGGGCGGGTCGAGAAAGTCAGCGCGTAAAGCGCGTGGATCAGGGCCGAGTTCAGGGCGGCCCCAAGAACAAAGAGCACCGCGATCGGCCAGGGGGCGCTGCCACCCAGGGCCAGCGTGACGATGGCCAGGTAGGCGAGAATGGCCTTGGGGTTGCTGACCTGAAGCAGGAGCCCGCGCCGGTAGAGACGGGCGGGGCTGCCGCTTAGCGTCGTCACGGGCGGGGCATTGCCCGGTGTGGCCGCAGAGCGCAGCGACCTGTACCCGAGCCAGGCCAGGTAGGCCGCGCCCAGGACCTTGATCAGCGTCACGGCATGGGTCCAGGTCAGGATCAATGCGCCAAGGCCCGCGATGGCGCCGGAGGCCATGAGGATCGAGCCGGTCACGATCCCCGCGCTCATGGCCAAGGCCTGTCGCCGGCCATTGCCCATCGCGGTGCCGATCACCGCCAGCACGTTGGCCCCCGGAGAGGCCAGTGCCAAGGCGTGCACCCCCCAGGCGACCAGGAGAGAGGGCAGGTAGTCGGCCAGCATCAGGCCTTGCCCTTGCGCAGGGCGAGGAACAGTTTTTCCAGCGGCATCCGCACCATGTTGTCCAGTGCCCCGGTAAAGAGGATGACCAGCGCCTGGATCACGGTGATGAGCTGTTGCGGGATGCCGCTCCAGAATGCCAGTTCCAGCCCGCCCTGGTAGAGAAAGCCGAAGAGCAGCGCCGCCATGAAAATCCCCACGGGATGCGACCGGCCCATGAGCGCGACCGCGATCCCGATGAAGCCGGCCCCCTCGGAGGCGTTCAGCACCAGCCGTTCGGCCTCGCCCATCGTGGCGTTCAGCGCCATCATGCCCGCAAGGCCGCCGGAAATCAGCATGGCGATGATGGTAATCCGCACCGGAGAGATACCCGCGTAGCGCGCCGCGCTTTCGGAATGGCCGAAGGCGCGGATCTGATAGCCCAGCCGCGTGCGCCAGATCAGGAGCCAGACCGCGAAACAGGCGAAAACGGCCAGGAAAAACGAAACGTTGACCGGGGCCGAGCGGAACATGACCGTGTCGGCGGTCGAGAACATCTCCTGGAAGGTCGGCAGGTGGGTCGGTTCGGGAAAGGCGCCAGAGGCCGGTTCCATCGCGCCGCGGGGGCGCAGCATGTTGACCAGAACGTAGTTCAGCACTGCCGCGGCGATGAAGTTGAACATGATCGTGGTGATGACGATATGGCTGCCGCGTTTCGCCTGCAGGTAGGCCGGGATCAGTGCCCAGGCGGCCCCGAAGACACCCGCGGCCACCGTCGCCCCCAGCAGCGCCAGGGTCCAGTGCGGCCAGGGCACGTAGAGAGAGACCACCGCGACGCCAAGTCCGCCCAGCAACACCTGGCCTTCGCCGCCGATATTGAACATTCGCGCATGAAAGGCCACCGCCACCGCGAGGCCGGTGAAGATGAAATTCGTGGTGTAATACAGCGTGTTGCCGATCCCGCGCGAGGAGGTCAGGCTTTCCTTCACCATGATCGAGAAGGCCTCGACCGGGTTGTGTCCGATGGCCAGGATCACCAGCGCCGAGATCAGCGCAGCGAGCAGGATGGAAATCAGGGGCACGAGCACCGCGTCGGCCCAGGCGGGCATCTTATCCATTGCGCGGCTCCTTCTGGGGCTGGCGGGCGGAGGTGGTCAGGGTATCCGGTTCAGGGCCCGTACAGGAAAGCGGCGGGAAAGAGCTTTCAGTTATGGCCATGCCGCGCAGCCTCCCGCTCTTTCTGTGCTTCAAGCTGTTCGTCCACCACCTTGATCAGCGGTTTGTCCTTGTCGGGCATCTCGGTCACCCCGGCCATGAGCAGGCCCAGCTCGGTCTGGTTGGTCTCGGCCGGCAGGCGTTCACCCATGATCTGCCCGTCGAACATCACCGCGACCCGGTCCGAGAGCGACAGGATCTCGTCCAGTTCGACCGAGACCAGCAAGATGGCCTTGCCCTGATCGCGCAGGGCGACGATCTGCTGGTGGATGAACTCGATGGCGCCGATGTCGACGCCCCGGGTGGGTTGTCCCACCAGCAGGATATCGGGATTGTGCTCGATCTCGCGCGCGAGGACGATTTTTTGCTGGTTGCCGCCGGAAAAATTGCGCGCGGCCAGGTTGGCATTGGGCGGGCGCACGTCGAAACGTTTTATCTTGCCCTCGGCGTCGCGCTTGATGGCTGCATTGTCCATCAACAGCGCGTTTTTCTGGTATTTCGGATCGTGGTGATACCCGAAGGCGATGTTTTCCCAGGCGGTGTAGGGCATGATCAGCCCTTCGTGCTGTCGGTCCTCGGGGACGTGGCTGATACCGCGTGCCCGGCGCGACTGTCCGTCCGAGGAACGCCCCGTAAGATCGATCTCTTGACCGTTGACGCGCACATTGCCGGTGCCGATCTTCATCCCGCCCAGCACCTGCAGCAGTTCGGACTGGCCATTGCCCGACACGCCCGCGATGCCCAGGATTTCGCCCGCCTGCACCTTGAACGAGATGCCCTTGAGCCGTTCGACCCCGGCGCTGTCGGTATGGCACAGGTTATCCACCTCCAGCACCGATTTTCCGGGTTTGGCCGGGGTCTTGTCGACCCGCAGCAGGACCTTGCGGCCCACCATCAGCTCGGCCAGTTCCTCGGGTGAGGTTTCGGCGGTCTTGACCGTGGCGGTCATCTCTCCACGTCGCATGACGCTGACGGTATCCGTGATCTCCATGATCTCGCGCAGCTTGTGCGTGATCAGGATGATCGTCTTGCCCTCGCGCTTCAGCCCTTCGAGGATGCGAAACAGGTGGTCGGCCTCTGCCGGGGTCAGCACCCCGGTGGGCTCGTCGAGGATCAGGATTTCGGCCTCGCGGTAGAGCGCCTTGAGGATTTCCACACGCTGCTGGTGGCCGACAGAGAGATCCTGGATCATCGCGTCGGGATCGACGTTCAATTCGTATTCTTCGGCCAGGTGCTTCAGCACGCCGCGCGCCTTCGACAGCGAGGGTTTCAGCAGGGCGCCGTCCTCGGCGCCCAGGATGACGTTTTCGAGGACCGTGAAATTCTGCACCAGCTTGAAGTGCTGGAAGACCATCCCGATGCCGGCGGCGATGGCGGCCTGGCTGTCGGGGATCTGGGTCTGTTTGCCGTTGATGAAAATCTCGCCCGCGTCAGCCTTGTAAAAGCCGTAGAGGATCGACATCAGGGTCGACTTGCCCGCGCCGTTTTCACCGATGATGCCGTGAATCGTGCCCGGCATCACGCGGATAGAGATGTCCTTGTTGGCCTGGACGGGGCCGAAGGACTTGGAAATGCCCTTGAGCTCGATGGCGGGGGTGTCGGTCATGAAGATCGGCTTTCGCGGGGCGAAGGGAGAGGGGCCGCGCCGGGGCGGCCCCTCGTGGAGGAAGCGGAGGCCGTGACGCGCCCCCTGTGCCTTTGGCGATCAGAAATCCAGCGCCGGGCAGCTGTCGTCCTTGGAGTAGTCGTGAACGGTGACTTCGCCCGCGATGATCTGTTCACGCGCGGCGTCGACGGCGGCTTTCATCTCTTCCGAGACGAGGTCGGCGTTGTTGTCGTCCAGCGCGTAGCCGACACCGTTGCTTTCCAGGCCCAGGGCGATCACGCCGGTCTGCAGGTCGGCCCCTGCTGTCATGGCGTCATAGACGGCGACGTCCACGCGTTTCAGCATCGAGGTCAGGACCGAGCCGGGGTGCAGGTAGTTCTGGTTGCTGTCCACGCCGATTGACAGGATGCCCTCGTCCGCGGCGGTCTGCAGCACGCCCAGGCCGGTGCCACCAGCGGCGGCATAGATCACGTCCGCGCCCTGGCTGATCTGAGCCTTGGCCAGTTCGGCGCCTTTCACCGGGTCGTTCCAGGCGGCGGGGGTGGTGCCGGTCATGTTGGAGATCACGGTGGCGTCGGGGTTCACCGCCAGCACACCCTGGGCATAGCCGCAGGCAAACTTGCGGATCAGCGGGATGTCCATGCCGCCCACAAAGCCCACCGTATCGGAGTCGGAGGCCATCGCGGCCATCATGCCGACCAGGTAGCTGCCCTCATGTTCGGCAAAGAGGATCGACAGGACGTTCGGATGCGCCTCGGGATCGACGTAGCCGTCGATGGTCACGAACTTGGTGTCGGGGTAGTCCGGTGCCACGGCGGCGATTTGCGAGGCGTAGGAAAAGCCTGTGGTCACGACCGGGTTGAACCCGGCTTCGGCAAAGCGGCGCAGGGCCTGCTCACGCTGGGCCTCGGCCTGGATCTCGATGTCGCGATAGCTGCCGCCGGTTTCCTCGGCCCAGCGTTCCGCGCCGTTGAAGGCGGCCTCGTTGAAGGACTTGTCGAACTTGCCGCCGAGGTCGTAGATCAGCGCCGGATCGGCCAGCGCAGCGCCGGCGCTCAGCGCCAGTGCGGCGACGGTGCCGAGGGTCTTGGCAAAGAAGGTCATGTGAGGCTCCCTGGTGTGACGGTGGCATGGGCCACCCGTTCCGTTTGTGATGGGGCAATCAAAGCCGCAGGGGGCCGGAGGGGTCAACCGGTTTTTACCGCACCATCACGGTGGCGCGGGTGACGTCAGGGCAGTGCGCGGGACATGACCACGGCGTCGTCCGGCGGGCCATCGGGGCGCGGGTAATAGCCACGGCGTAGCCCGATTTCGCTGTACCCGTGGCGAGAATAAAACGCGCGCGCGGGGGCGTTGGCGGCCGCGACCTCCAGAAAGACCTGGCCGGCCCCCCGATCCTGTGCCACGGCGTGAAAGCGGGCCAGTGCGCGGCTGGCGGCGCCCATGCGCTGGTGATCGGGATCGGCGGCCAGCGCGAGGATTTCGGCCTCGTCCGCGATCACGGTGCCCAGGACAAAGGCATGTTGCGTGACGGCCAGCAGGGCGTGCGGGCGGGCAAGCGTGTCGGCAAATTGCTTTGCGGTCCAAGGGGTCATGTGGCGGTAGGCCCGGGTGGCCAGCGCCGCCAGAGCCTCGGGCGTCATTCCAGGATCACCGGGGGCGCATCGCGCGACGGGGCGGCATCAGCAGGCTTGAGGTAGAGCGGCGCGGGCCGCGGGGGGGCGTCCTGCCAGCCTGTGGCGGCGATACGGGCCACGGCCTCGGCCGGGGCATGGCGGGCGGGGACGGCATTGGCGGCCAGCTGCTCGGCCACCTGCGCGGCGGCGGGCCCCACGCAGGTCAGGCCGGATTGCGCCCAGGTGGTCGGCATCTCGGAAAGGGCGATCAACTGCGCGTGGACCGGCGGTGTCATGGCATGCGACTGGACGTAGGCCTGATCACGCGGGGCGCCGAGACAGGAGAGCACGGGGCCGGTCATGTCCAGGGCCGCGGCCTCCAGCAGGCTCACGCCGACCGCCGGGATGTTTAACGACAGGGCAAGCCCGCGCGCAGCACCTACCGACAGCCGCACGCCAGTGAAGTTGCCGGGGCCAATGCCGACACCGATGGCATCCAGGTCTTTCCAGGTCGCGCCGCCCTTGGTGAGGACCTCTTCGAGCATGGGCATGAGCCGTTCGGCCTGACCGCGCGCCATCTCCTCATGCGCGGCGGCCACGATGCCTTTGCCGTCAAAGAGGGCTGCGCCGACGTGGGCGGAAGACGTGTCGAAACCGAGAATCATGGTGCGGGCGTTATCGCCGTCCAAGCGGGATGATGCAATTGCCGCAAACGGTTGCGACAGTGTGGAAAAGCGCCTTGGAAGGCGCTTGCCAACGCGTTTTGAAACGCGTTGAGAAAGGCTTTTCGAAAAGCCTTTCCCGGGTCAGACGGCGACGGGGCGGACCTCTGTCACTTCGGGGATGTAGTGGCGCAGCAGGTTCTCGATGCCCATCTTCAGCGTCAGCGTGGACGAGGGGCACCCGGCGCAGGCGCCCTGCATGTGCAGGTAGACCACACCGCGGTCGAACCCGTGGAACGTGATGTCGCCACCATCCTGCGCGACGGCCGGACGCACGCGGCTGTCCAGAAGCTCCTTGATCTGGCCCACAACCTCGGCATCTGCGCCGTCATGGTCGGCGTGACCGCCGGCCTGGGTGGCGCCATCGGCCATGACCGGCTGGCCGGACTGGAAATGCTCCATGATCGCGCCAAGGATCGCCGGCTTCAGGTGGTCCCAGTCGGTCGCGTCGGTCTTGGTCACGGTCACGAAATCATTGCCGAAGAACACGCCCGACACACCTTCGACGGCAAAGAGCCGTTGTGCCAGCGGCGAGGCGCTGGCGGCCTCGGCCGAGGGGAAGTCGGCAGTGCCCATGTCCAGCACGGTATGACCGGGCAGGAACTTGAGCGTGGCGGGGTTCGGCGTCGATTCGGTCTGAATGAACATCTGGGATCACCCTTTTCTGGTTGCCCCCTATATGCGCCTCCATGCCCCGACCGTCAAGGATTGGAACGGTTCTAAAGTGCGGGGCGGCGGGGATCAGGTGATGGCTTCAAGCCGTTCCTTCGACAGGTCGCCCGGCACGATCGTGACCGGAACCGGCAACGCGCCAGAGTTGCGGGTCATGTGACTGACCAGGGGGCCGGGGCCCTTCTTGTCCGCAGCCGCACCCAGCACCAGCAGGCCGATTTCCGGATCGTCGTTGACCTGCGCGATGATTTCCGTCGTCGGGTCGCCTTCGCGGATCACCAGCTCGGGATCGACGCCTTGCTTGTCCCGCATCCACTTGGCGAAGACCTCGAAATGCGCGTGGATGCGTTCGCGGGCTTCCTCGCGCATGATGTCCCCCACGCCGATCCAGTGATTGAACTCGTCCGGGGGGATCACGGACAGGATCGCGACGCCGCCTCCGGACTTGGCGGCGCGCATGGCTGCGAAACGCATGGCGTTCAGGCACTCGCGGCTGTCATCGAGGACGACGAGGAATTTGCGCATGAAGTCTCTCCTGGAGGCGGATCGTGGCAGAGGGGGCCACCTCTGTCCAGCGCCGTCAGGGCCAGAGGGCGGTCCAGCGTTCAGGGCAGGGGATCGCGGGACAACAGCTCGGGCACGATTGCGTCGATCCGGTCGAATCCGGCCCGGTCGAGGTGAAAGATGGCAATCTGCGGAAAGTTGTCGAGCGCATAAAGCCCGGATTCCCCCGGCATCCGGGCCGTCAATTCCTGCATGATCTTCCGCAGGACGTCCCGGTCAACGTTGCCTGTCCCGATCCTGGGGGCCAGATCCAGTTCGGCATCGCCAAGGCGCAGGCGCAGGCCATCAGAGACAGCGACCTCGCAGGGCACCTCGGCCACGCGTGACAGATCGGCGATGGCCTGGGCGTAGTCCTGCAGGCTGTCGAACCCGTCGGTCTGCAGCAGGCACGCGCGGGCGCAGAAGGGGGGATGCGGGGGGCGGTCGACCCGGATCGAATAGGTCAGCAGCAGAAGGCGCCAAGGCTCGCCGCGATAGGTTTCTTCGGGGCCGAAGTCGATGATGTCGGCGCGGGTGACGCCGGGCGAAAGATGCAGCCCCGCGCGTGCCAACTCGGTCATCTGGTCGTCCAGCGACGGAGCCTCGGGCGGCGGGACCGCCGGACCGCGCCGCGCTGCGGGGCGGTTGGCGCGATGGACCGCCGCGATGGCCGCCACGAAGAGCCCCAGCACCACCAGTATGACGACGAGTTTCAGACCCATCTGCGCGCGCGGGTCCGATCAGGCGCTGAGCGCCCAGTCCCAGTAAAGCTCGCGTACCCGGCGCGTGACCGGGCCGATCTGATAGGACTTGTCCTCGAAGCCGGTCACGGGGGTCACCTTGTTCATGTTGCCGGACATAAAGACCTCGTCCGCCTGTTCGAAATCCTCGAAGGTCAGCACCGCTTCCTGCACCTCGATCCCGTCGGCGCGCAGGTTGGCCATGTGGCGGGCGCGGGTGATGCCGGACAGGAAGGTGCCGTTGGGAATCGGGGTCTGCACCACGCCGTCACGCACCATGAAGATGTTGGCCGTGGCGGTTTCGGCCACGTTGCCCATGACATCCGTCACCAGCGCATTGGCAAACCCGCGACCGCGGACCTCTGCCAGCATCCGGGCATTGTTGGGATAGAGACAGCCGGCCTTGGCATTGACGACAGAGCTTTCCATCACCGGGCGGCGGAACCGCGTGCGCCCCAGCGTGGCGGTGGCGCTGTCCGGCGCCATCGGGATCTCCTCGAGGCAGAGCGCAAAACCGGTCTCGTCAGGCTGCGGGACGATGGCGGTGACGTCGCCATGGATGCCCCAGTACATGGGGCGGATATAGACGGCGCTGCCCGGCGCATAGGTCTTCAGGCCCTCCTCGACGATGGCCACCATGTCCTCGGTCGTGACCGTGGGGCGCAGCATCATCGCCTCAGCCGACCGGTTGATCCGGGCACAATGGGCGTCGAGGTCGGGTGTCACGCCCTGGGCATAGCGCGCCCCGTCAAAGACGGACGACCCCAGCCAGGCGCCGTGATCCGCCGCGCGCATCACCATCGCGTCGCCCTCGTGCCAGGTGCCATTGAAATAGGTGCGGATATTCGTGCCGGTCGCCATGTCAGTCTCCTTCGAGTTGGCGAGAAGCTAGGCGGCGCAGCAAAGAAGGTCCAGAGGCAGGGACTGGCGTTCCTCGGCGCACTTTGCCTGCCGCCGCTGGGAGAATCTTGCGCAAAATCAACAGTTTGATCTCCAAAAGATGGGTGGCGACATCGAAAGTTTCCGTTGGGTCGCGTCGCGCTTGCGGTCACTTTACTGGCAGTCAGATGCGAAAAATGACATGTTTGGCCGTGTCCCGCTGTTCGGCGCAAGGCCGGGGCGGCATGAGTCGGCGCTTGGCTCCGCCCGGTCACACCCCGTCGCCCATCGGAAACGCGGGAGGCGTAAAAATGCCTTCGAAGGTCGGGATTGATAGGCGCGGGTCTTCGGTGTCATGCTTTAAGGTGCTCCAAACGACGGGAGACGCGCATGTCCGAGACGATCCGATTCACGCTCGACGGCCAGGAGGTCGAGGCGGAAAAAGGCATGACGATCTGGGAAGTGGCCAATGGCCGCGGCCTCAAGATCCCGCACCTGTGCCACAAGCCGGCGCCGGGCTATCGCCCAGATGGCAACTGCCGCGCCTGTATGGTCGAGATCGAGGGCGAACGTACGCTGGCCGCCTCCTGCATCCGCGAACCGCAAGACGGCATGGTGGTGCAGACCGCCACCGCCCGTGCGGAAAACGCCCGCAAGATGGTGATGGAACTGCTGCTGGCCGACCAGCCCGAACAGGCGGCGGCGCATGACAAGTCCAGCCACCTCTGGGACATGGCGGCCGAAAGCGGCGTGTCCGAGTCGCGCTTCCCGACGCTGGAGGCCGAGCGCATCCCGCTGCTGGACGACAGCCACGTCGCGATGAGCGTCAACCTGGATGCCTGCATCCAGTGCGGTCTCTGCGTGCGCGCCTGCCGCGAGGTGCAGGTCAACGACGTGATCGGCATGGCGGGCCGGGGCCACGATGCCTACCCGGTCTTCGACCTGGGCGATCCGATGGGCGCGTCCTCTTGCGTGGCCTGCGGCGAATGCGTGCAGGCCTGCCCGACCGGGGCGCTGATGCCGTCGAGCGTCATGGACGAGAACCAGCAGGGCGACAGCAAGGATTTCGACGAAGAGGTGAAGTCGGTCTGCCCCTTCTGCGGCGTCGGCTGCCAGGTCTCGGTCAAGGTCAAGGACGGCCGCGTCAAATACGTCGAGGGTATCAACGGCCCCGCGAACGAAGGCCGGCTTTGCGTCAAGGGCCGCTTCGGCTTTGACTATATCCACCACCCGCACCGCCTGACGAAACCGCTGATCCGCCGCAACGACGCGCCGGAAAAGGGGCTTAACGTCGATCCGAACAACCCCTGGACCCACTTCCGCGAGGCGACCTGGGAAGAGGCGCTGGACAAGGCGGCGCATGGTCTGGCGGACCTGCGCAGCTACTACGGCGGTAAATCGGTTGCCGGCTTCGGCAGCGCCAAGTGCACCAACGAAGAGGCCTATCTCTTCCAGAAATTCATCCGCCAGGGCTTTGGCCACAACAACGTCGACCACTGCACCCGGCTGTGCCACGCCTCCTCGGTGGCCGCGCTGATGGAGAACGTCGGCTCGGGCGCCGTGACGGCAACCTTCAATGAGATCGAGAATGCCGACGTGGCCATCGTGATCGGGGCCAACCCGACCGAGAACCACCCCGTCGCCGCGACATACTTCAAGCAGTTCACCAAGCGCGGCGGCAAGCTGATCATCATGGACCCGCGCGGCACAGCGATGAAGCGTCACGCCGACCACATGCTGCAGTTCCGCCCGGGCACGGACGTGGCCCTGCTGAACGCGATCATGAACGTGATCGTCGAGGAAAAGCTGTATGACCGGCAGTATATCGAGGGCTTCACCGAAGGGTTCTTCGAGTTCCGCGAGCATATCCGCGCCTTCACGCCCGAGCGCATGTCCGAGCTTTGCGGCATCGACGCCGAGACGATCCGCACCGTGGCGCGGACCTATGCGGATGCGCGGGCGGCTATGATCTTCTGGGGCATGGGGGTTTCGCAGCATATCCACGGCACCGACAACGCCCGCTGCCTGATCTCGCTGGCCCTGCTCTGCGGTCAGGTGGGGCGGCCCGGCTCTGGCCTGCACCCTCTGCGCGGGCAGAACAACGTGCAGGGGGCGTCGGACGCGGGTCTGATCCCGCAGGTCCTGCCCGACTACCAGTCGGTGACGGACCCCGAGGTGCGCGCACTGTTCAAGCACATCTGGCGCGGGACCGAGATACAGGAAACGCCGGGCCTGACCGTGGTCGAGATCATGGACCGGGTGTACAGGGGCGAGATCAAGGGCATGTACATCCTTGGCGAGAACCCGGCGATGTCCGACCCGGACGTGGAACATGCCCGCAAGGCGCTGGGCCAGCTCGATCACCTGGTTGTTCAGGACATCTTCCTGACCGAGACGGCCAACTTCGCCGACGTGATCCTGCCCGCCTCGGCCCTGCCCGAGAAGTCGGGGACCGTGACCAACACCAACCGCCAGGTGCAGGTGGCCCGCAAGGCGGTGAACCCGCCGGGCGAGGCGCGCGAGGACTGGCAAATCCTGGTGGACCTGGCGCGGCGCGTCGGGCTGGACTGGGACTATGACGATCCGAAATCCGTCTTCGACGAGATGAAAATGTCGATGCGCAGCCTGCATCACATCACCTGGAAACGGCTGGAGGCCGAGTCCGCCGTGACCTATCCCTGCACAGGGCCCGACGATCCGGGCCAAGCAGTGGTCTTTGGTGACGGTTTCCCGCGGCGCGCGGGCCGGGCGATGTTCGCCCCCGCGCGGGTGACACCCCCGGCGGAGGTGCCCGACGACAGCTTCCCGATGATCCTGACCACGGGGCGGCAGCTGGAACACTGGCACACCGGCTCGATGACCCGCCGGGCCAGCGTGCTGGACGCGGTCGAACCCGAGGCCAACTGTTCGCTGCACCCCTCGACCCTGCGCAAGCTGGGCGTCGAGCCGGGCGGCTTCGTGCGGCTGACCACGCGGCGCGGGTCGATCGAGGTCATGGCGCGGGCCGACCGCGCGGTGGCGCCCGACATGGTGTTCCTGCCCTTCGCCTTCGTCGAAGCCGCGGCCAACATCCTGACCAACCCGGCGTTGGACCCTTTCGGGAAGATCCCCGAGTTCAAGTACTCGGCGGTAAGGGTCGAAGCGGTCGGCACGGGGCAGGTGGCGGCGGAGTGAGCCAAAGGAGCGCGCCTTGCGGCGCGCGCTTGTTATCTCGGCGCCGGCCTCCGGCCCTTGCCTGCGGGCCGCCTATGGCAGGGGCTGTGCCGGTGAGCGAAGGGCGGCGTGATGGTCGAAGCCGAAAAAGGCAGTCAGGCTGCCTTGCAGCGGATGGTGGAAAAGACTCCGGAGCAATTGCAGCCTGCCGGATTGCCAATGTTGGACTGGCTTTCGCCACGGAGGGGCGACGGATTTGCCGAGTACCGTGACGGTGCCGCCCTGCGCATGCTGGGGCTGGGCGATCATGCCGAGGCGCTGACAGAGTTCTGGCCGCGCCGGGGGCCAGTCTGGGACGGGTTGGCACGGGCGGGTGGTGCCGTCGTGCTGGTCGAGGCCAAGGCTCATGTCTCCGAGTTCCTGTCCTCACCCTCCGCCGCGACCGCGCCCCAGTCGGTGGCGCAGATCGCGCGGGCCTTCCGACAGGTGAAGGCGGCCCTGGGCGCCGACGAGCGGTCCGACTGGTCGCGTGTCTTCTTTCAATACGCAAACCGGCTGGCCTTTCTCTGGTGGCTTCGGGCGCGTGGCATTGACGCGCATTGCCTCTTCGTGTCCTTTCTGGGGGACACCGAGATGGGCGGCCCCGGGCGCGCGGAAACCTGGGAAGCGCTGTTTCGTGCCGCCGACCATGCTCTTGGTCTGTCGCCACGGCACCCGCTGCGTCCTTACGTCCTGCATGTCCATCCTGATCTGCGCGAACTGGAGAAACCATGACACCCGATCCCGAACGCTTCCTGTCCGATCTTCACACCCTTCGGTCCTTCGGGGCGGCGGGGGTCGGCAAGGGGGTGCAGCGACCCGCCTATACAGAGGCGGACATTGCCGCGCGGGACTGGCTGGCCGAACGGATGACGGACGCGGGGCTGGAGCCGCACTTTGATCCGATGGGCTCGCTCTTTGGCCTCGTCGAGGGACCGTCGCTGCTGATCGGCTCGCATTCCGACAGCCAGCCCGAGGGCGGCTGGCTGGATGGCGCGCTGGGCGTCATCGCCGGGCTGGAAGTGGCCCGCGCCGCGAAGGAGGCGGGCGGGCCACCGATTTCCTGCGTGTCTTTTCAGGACGAGGAAGGGCGGTTCGGCGTGACCACAGGCAGCGCGGCCTGGTCCGGCGCTCTGCCGCGCGACAAGGTGGACGGGCTGGTCGATCACAAGGGCGTGACCCTGCCCGAGGCGCGGGCGGCGATGGGCGACAGGCTGGGCGACTGGATCGACCCGGCCCGCTTCACCGGCTTCCTGGAAATGCACATCGAACAGGGGCCGGTGCTGGACACAAGTGGCGAGGCCGCCGGCGTGGTCGAGGCCATCGTCGGCATCCGTGATATGGTCATCAGTTTCGAGGGGCAGCAGAACCATGCGGGCACAACCCCGATGGCGCTGCGCAAGGATGCCTTCCAGGCGCTGGGGGCCTTCAACACCTTGCTCAACGACCGGCTGCGCAACGTGGTGACACCGGCGACAGTCTGGACCATCGGCCATGTGAGCCTGCATCCCAATGCTCATTCCATCGTGCCGGGCAGGGTGAAATTCTCGATGCAGTGGCGCGATGGCGACGCCGACCGGCTGGACCGGATGGAGAAGATCGTGCGCGAGACCGCCGCCGAGGTGGCTGAGGCGGGAGGGCTGGCGCTGGATTTCGGGCCGATGCTGGGCGTGGCGCCGGTGGCGATGGACGCGGGCTTTCGCGGGGCGCTGCGCGAGGCGGCCGAAGAGGCCGTGCCGGGACGCTGGCGCGAAATGCCGTCGGGGGCGTTGCACGATGCCTCGAACATGTCGCGGATGATGCCGGCGGCGATGCTGTTTGTGCCGTCCATCGGGGGCATCAGTCATGACTTTGCCGAGGATACGGATGAGGCCGACCTTGTGCGCGGCTTGCAAGTGCTGGCGGGTGCGGCGGCACGGATCGCGGGGTAAGACGCGGGAATTCCGGAGTTCCCCGACACGCCTCCCTGTTCTAGGCTGAGCCGCAGGAGGTGCGAACATGGACCCTGTATCGCTTGGATTTTATGCCTCGGTCTGCGGGCTCTTGGGCCTTGCGGGGCCGAAACTGGGCGCGGCGCCGATCCGTCTGGGCGTCGGGGCGCTTGTCGGCGCGATCGCGGTCAGCGTCCTGCCCTACGTGAAAACGCTGGTCGGGGCGGCGGAGGTCTATACCACCGTGCAGCCGTGAGCCGCGACGAAAAGAGGCCCCGGGTCAAGCCCGGGGCGGGGTCGCTCAGCTCCAGCTGACATCGCCCAGGAAAATGTAGCCGGCGCCGTAGATCGTCTTGATCAGGCGGGGGGTCTTGGGGTCCTCGCGCAGCTTGGTGCGCAGGCGCGAAATGCGGACGTCCATCGCCCGGTCAAAGCTTTCGCCCGCCGCGCCGCCGAGGGATTCTTGCATGTGGGCGCGGGTGATCAGGCGCTTGGGGCTTTCCAGGAACAGCCGCAGCACTTCGCCTTCGGCATGGCTGAAGGTGGTCTCTGTGCCGGTCTCGTCCTCGAGCGCGTAGCGGTCGAAATGCGCAGTCCAGCCGTTGAACCGCGCCGTATCCGAAGGGGCGGACCGGGTGCGCCCGCGCAGGCGGGCGCGGATGCGGGCTACGACCTCGGCCGGGTCGAAGGGCTTGATGATGTAGTCATCGGCGCCCAGTTCCAGCCCCGTCACCCGGTCCTGCACCTGCGCCCGCCCCGAAATGATGATGACCGTTGCCCCCTGTTCCAGCGCCAGCCGGTGCACCAGTGTCAGCCCGTCGCGGTCCGGCAGGCCCAGATCGACGAGGCAGACATCCGGCGTGGTCCGGCGCAGGGCGGCCTCGAATTCCGTCGCACGGCCAAAGGACATCGTGCGGAACCCCGCCTCGGCCAATGCGTCGGAGAGCATCTCGCGGATGGCCGGTTCGTCGTCGAGGATGGTGACTAGGGCGCTCATGGTTCGGGGGTTAGCCCATCTGCGCGGGCGCCGGAAGAGGCACCAGCCCCAGAAAACCGGCAAGGCCGGCTGCGGAGAAGGGTTTGGGCAGCACAGGGCCAAGCCGGTGCGCGCGAACATGCAGCGGGTGGTCCGGCGGCAGTGAGGTCATGAAGCGGATGGGCAGATGCGGCAGACGGTCCGCCAGGGCCAGCCCGGGGCTGTCCCCCTCCAGCGAGATGTCCGACAGGACCAACGCGATGTCCGGTAGGCCCTCGGCCAGGGCGCAGGCCTCGTCTACAGAGGCGGCCTCGACCACGGAAAACCCCAGCGCGGTCAGCATCTCGCGGATCGCCTCGCGCAGGTCGGGGCTGTCTTCGGCGAGCAGGGCTAGACCCGTGTCGGGCACGGGGGCCTGCGCCGCCCGGCGCAACGGCAGGCGCAGCGAGACGCGCGCGCCTTGCCCGGTGTTTGCCAGCCGCACAGAGCCGCCCGCCAGTTTGGTCATGTCATAGACCATCGCCAGGCCCAGCCCCGACCCCTCGCCGCCCTTGGTGGTGAAAAAGGGTTCAAGCCCGTGGCGCAGCGCGGATTCGGAAAAACCCGGTCCGCTGTCCTCGACCGACAGTTCCAGCCAGGTGTCCTGCACCTCTTGTGCGGACAGGGTGATGGTCCCCGCCTCGCCACAGGCATCGCGGGCGTTCAGCACCAGATTCAATAGCGCATCCTGCAACAGGCCGGGATCGGCCATGTAGGCGCCGCCGGTGTCGTCCTGCGTTCGCAGCTCCATGCCCTCGGGCAGCGAGGGCGTGGCAAGGGTGCGCAATTCGCCAAGGAAACCGGGCAGGGAAAGCGGGCGGGGCTGCCAGCCGCGCTGGCTGGTCATGTCTGCGATCCGGTCCAGCAACCGCCCGCCACGCCGTGCCGCCGAAAGAGTCGCGGAAATCAGCGGGTCCGCCTCTGGCCCAAGCTCCATCCGGGCCAGCCGCGACTGCATTCCCAGGATGATGGTCAGCAGGTTCGAGAAGTCATGCGCAAGCCCCGAGGTCAGCTGTGCCGCGATCTCGCGCCGGCGTGTCTGCTGCAATGCGGCGCGGGCCTGGGTTTCCTCGGTCACGTCCTGAGACAGGATGTAGACGCCCGGTTCCAGCGGGTCGGGGGTAAAGACGCCCCGGATCCGGCGCGAGGACATCTCGTCGTGGAATTCGAAAGTGCTTTGCCGCCCCTCCTGCGCCGCCTCTAGGTGTGGGCGCACCTTGGCATAGGCCTGCGGCCCCAGTGTTTCCGCGATATGCAGGCCCAGGATCGTGGCCGGGCGGCCGGGCATCACGTCGCCCAGCCGGTTGTTCGAAAAGGTATAGCGCCCGTCGGCATCGACGCGGGCGATGTGGGCAGGCATCATCTGGGTCGTGGCGCGGGTGCGGGCCTCGGTTTCGGCGAGTTGGCGGCGCGCCTCTTCGAGGGCCTTGTTTGTGGCGGCGAGACGGCGGTTTGTGGCGGCCAGTTCCTCGGACCGTTTCAGCACCTCCTCTGACAGGAGTTCCGAGCGCGTGCGCAACAACTGCTCCTGCGCGCGGGTCTGGGTGATGTCCGTGTAGACCGTGACCCAACCGCCCTGCGGCAGCGGCGCCCCCTCGACGCTGATGGTGCGTCCGTTGGCGCGGGTGCGCTCCATGTAATGCGGCTCGAAGGCGCGCGCGGTCTCGACACGGTCATGGATGAATGTCTCGGGGTCGTCGACAGGGCCGTATTCGCCGCGTTCGACAAGGTGGCGGATGGTATCCTCGAACCGGGCGCCGGGCGTGGTCAGCGCATCGGGCAGGTCGAACATCTGCGCAAAGGGTGCGTTGCAGACCGCAAGCCGCAACTCACTGTCGTAGATCGTCAGGGCCTGCTGAATCAGGTTCAGCCCGGCCTGCGTAAGCGCAAGGTTCTTCATGGCGCAAGCCTAGGGCGGCGGCGGCGGCGGCGCCAGAGGGCAGCGCATCGAACCGTACTGTCCGGCGGCCTGTAGGAATTCGTTACATTTGGGAAATCTTGCGGAAAAAGTTGACCCTGACCGTGGGACTTGCCCAAATGAAGGCCAGAATCGCGATCAACAGCGAGCGGCCCGGAAACCTGGGCGCCACGAGGGATGTCGGGGGACCGGCATGGGAGGAAAAGACTTGGCACATTTGGCTGAGGGCGCGGAGGGACTGCGCTCTATCCCGGCACTGTTGCATCGCAATGCCACCGAGTTCGGCAATGCGCCCGCTTACCGTGAGAAGGAATACGGGATCTGGCAAAGCTGGACCTGGGCGGAGACGGAAAAGGAAATCGAGGCGCTGGCCCTGGGCCTGTTGAACCTCGGCGTCAACGAGGGCGATTACATCGCCATCATCGGGCACAACCGTCCCACGCTGTATTGGTCGATGGTCGCCGCGCAAAGCGTCGGGGCAATCCCGGTGCCGCTCTATCAGGACGCGGTTGCAGAAGAGATGGAATACGTGCTGGGCCATTGTGGCGCGCGCTTTGCCATCGTGGCGGACCAGGAGCAGGCCGACAAGGTGATCGAGGTGCAGGACGACCTGCACCAGTTCGAACACCTGATCTATGTCGATCCGCGCGGCATGCGGAAATACGACCACGCCCATCTGCATGAATACAGCCATGTGCAGGAACAGGGGCGCGCGGCACGCGATGAATTCCTGCCCGAGCTGAAACGCCGCCGCGAAAAACTGACCTACGACGACACCTGCGTGATGCTCTATACCTCGGGCACCACGGGCAAGCCCAAAGGTGTGGTCCTGTCGAACCGCAACATCGTCGAAGCGGCCAAGTCCTCGTCCCAGTTCGACCACCTTCGGCGCAGCGACAGCGTGCTGGCCTATCTGCCGATGGCCTGGGTGGGCGATTTCATCTTTTCCATCGGCCAGGCTTACTGGTGCGGCTTTTGCGTGAATTGCCCCGAGGCGCCGCAGACCATGTACGAAAACCTGCACGAGATCGGGCCGACCTATTTCTTTGCGCCGCCGCGCTATTTCGAGGAACGCATCACCGCGATCACCATCCGGATGGAGGACGCGGGCCGGGTCAAGAAATGGCTCTACGACACCTTCATGGCCCATGCGCGCAAGGTTGGTCCAAAGATCCTGGACGGCAAGCCGGTGGGGTTCATGGACCGGCTGAAATACGCCCTGGGACAGGTGTTGGTCTATGGCCCGGTGCGCAACCGCGCGGGCATGACCCGCGTGCGCGTGGCCTATACGGCGGGTGAAGCGATCGGGCCGGAAATCTTCGATTTCTGGCGCTCGCTGGGGATTAACCTCAAACAGCTCTACGGTCAGACAGAAGCCAGCGTCTTTATCACCGTTCAGCCCGATGGCGAGGTGCGCTCGGACACGGTGGGTGTGCCCGCGCCGGGGGTGGAAATCCGCATCGCCGAGAATGGCGAGGTCTTCTATCGCTCGCCCGGGGCCTTCGTGGAATACTACAAGAACCCCGAAAGCACGCGCGACACCAAGGATGCCGAGGGATGGGTGGCCACGGGCGACGCCGGTTTCATCGAGGAAGACACCGGCCACCTGCGGATCATCGACCGGGCCAAGGACGTGGCGAAGATGTCCGACGGGGCGCTGTTCGCGCCGAAATACGTCGAGAACAAGCTGAAGTTCTTTCCCAACATCCTGGAGGCGGTGGTCTTTGGCGCTGGCAAGGATCGCTGCACGGCCTTCATCAACATCGACCTGACGGCGGTGGGCAACTGGGCCGAGCGCAACAATATCGCCTATGCCTCGTACCAGGAACTGGCCGGGCATCCGCAAGTCATGGAGACGGTGCAGAAACACGTCGAGGAGGTGAACGAGAGCGTGGCGCAGGACGACATGTTGTCGGGCTGCCAGGTGCACCGCTTCCTGATCCTGCACAAGGAGCTGGACGCCGACGACGGCGAGCTGACCCGGACCCGCAAGGTGCGCCGCAAGATCATCGGAGAGAAGTTCGAGGACCTGGTGACCGCTTTGTATGACGGGTCGGAGAGCGTCTACACCGAGACCGAGGTCACCTACGAGGACGGGCGCAAGGGCAAGATCAAGGCAACGCTGGAAATCCGCGACGCGAAGGTCTGGCCGGTCAAGCCCAAGGCGATGGCGGCGGAATGACGTGTGACCTGCGCCTATGCCGACACCCCACTTGCCATCCCGTGCGGGGTTTTCGCAGCTTGTTCACGTCGTCAGAGTCCAAAGAGAGGATGGCCTTGTTTTCCGTTGCATATGTGCTTGCCAGGTTTTGTCATTTTTGCGCGAGACTGTCCGAAGCGTTTGAGAGTTGGACCGGACGATTAGGGTTTCTGCGATGTTTTTTGTTGTGGGTTCTCGTTTTTGCAGTTCTGGCATTGATTTCTCACGGTGCCGCTCTTGCCGTCTTCATTGGCGCTTACTTTGTGCTTGCCACGATAGATTGTTTTGCGTCGTTTTCAAAAGAGCCCCGCGTCTTTGCCTGGCAAACGCGCACGCCGAGCCATGAAGAAATTGCGTCTGGAGTGCGCCGCTACTTTCCACCCGTGTTGGCGTTTATGTTTGTGATCACAATGTTCAATACCATTCATGACTTGTGGGACTTCTCATGAAAGACACCGAAGGATACGTCACTGCGGACGGGCGCCAGATTGGCGGCGTTCTGATGGAGATGAAGAACATCACGCTGAAATTCGGCGGGGTAACGGCGATTTCCGATATCTCCTTTGACGTGCACGAGGGCGAGATCCGGGCGATCATCGGCCCGAACGGTGCGGGCAAGTCCTCGATGCTCAACATCATCTCGGGGTTCTACACGCCGACCCAGGGCGAGGTCTGGTACAAGGGATCGAAACGCCCGCCGATGAAACCCTACGAGGTCGCCCGCATGGGCGTGGCGCGGACCTTTCAGAACATCGCGCTGTTCGAAGGCATGACCGTGCTGGACAACATCATGACGGGCCGTCTGACGCATATGAATGCCTCGATTGCGGCGCAGGCGATCTGGTGGGGCAAGGCGCGCAACGAGGAGATGGAGAACCGCGAGATCGTCGAGAAGGTCATTGATTTTCTCGAGATCCAGGCGATCCGCAAGACGCCGGTGGGGCGTCTGCCCTACGGTTTGAAAAAACGGGTCGAACTGGCCCGCGCGCTGGCCGCCGAGCCGTCGATCCTGCTGCTGGACGAGCCGATGGCCGGCATGAACGTCGAAGAGAAAGAGGATATGAGCCGCTTTATCCTGGACGTGAACGACGAGTTCGGCACCACGATCTGCCTGATCGAGCACGATATGGGGGTGGTCATGGACCTCTCCGACCGGGTCGTGGTGATGGATTACGGCAAGAAGATCGGTGACGGCACGCCGGACGAGGTGCGCGGCAACCAGGACGTGATCGACGCCTACCTGGGGGTTCCGCATGACTGATTTCATGGGGGCACAATCCATGCACAAACGAGGCACAGACCATGCGTATCGCACGCATGGCATGACGTGAGGGGACACCGGACATGGACCTTTTGAGAGACATCTTCGTTAATCCCTTCGTGGAAATGGCCGCGATGCCGGATCTGTTCCTGCAGACCCTTTGGGAGGGGTTGGTTTCGGGCGTGCTTTATGCGCTGATCGCGCTGGGCTTCGTGCTGATCTTCCGGTCGAGCCGGATCTTCAACTTTGCCCAGGGCATCATGGTGGTCTTTGCGGCGCTGACGCTGGTGGGGCTTTACGCCTACGGCATCCCGGCCTGGATCGCGGTGCTCTTGACGCTGGGCGTGATGTTCGTGCTGGCGGTCAGTATCGAACGGGTGGTGCTGCGTCCGCTGGTGGGCCAGCCTGACATCATCCTCTTCATGGCGACCATCGGGGTCAGCCTGTTCCTGATCGGTCTTGGCGAGATCATCTTTGGCGGTGAAAACAAGCAGATGATCACCAGCGAACTGGGCATTCCCACCGGGGAAACCCTGCTGGAACCCTGGGGCGGGCTGCTGATCCTGCCGCATCTCGACATCACGGTGGTCGTGGTCGGCGGGGTGCTGGTGGCGGCGCTGCTGGCCTTCCTGAACTACACCAAGATGGGCCGGGCGATCCGGGCGCTGGGTGACGATCACCAGGCGGCCTTGTCGGTGGGCATCTCGCTGCAGACGATCTGGGTGCTGGTCTGGTTCATCGCGGGGATCATCGCGCTGGTCACGGGTATCGCCTGGGGCGCGCGGGCCGGGGTGAGCTTTGCCCTTGAGGTGATCGCCTACAAGGCGCTGCCGGTTCTCATGCTGGGCGGTCTGGAAAGCATCACCGGCGCCATCGTCGGCGGGTTGATGATCGGCATCCTGGAAAAGCTGTTCGATGGTTATTGGGGCTACCCGATCCTGGGCGGCAACACCGAGACCTGGTTTGCCTTCGTGCTGGCGCTGATCGTGCTGCTGTTCCGGCCGCAGGGCCTGTTCGGGGAACGCATCATCGAAAGGGTATAGGGCGGTCCGGGTCTGCCCGGATCGGAGAAGATCGGAGGAGGGGTGGCGCTGGTCCCCCCGACGCCCGGAGGAGGGGCGGAGATGTCGAAGCTGATAGCAATTCTGAATGTGATCGCCTGGGCCGGGTTCTGGTCCTTCGGCTACCTGGCCCTGTCCGACGACCCGGAAGCGGGGGGGCGGATGACCATCGCCCTGCTGCTTGCGGCGGCGGGCGCGGCGGTGGGACTCTGGGCCTATTTCTGGCTGGTGCGCCATTCCGAGGCGACAGGCTATGCCAAACCGGCGGCAAGCCGAGCGCGCTACGAAGCGGACGACGGGCTGGAGGGCTGAGATGAGCACGCCTCGGGACAGACGGACGGCGTCGCGCCCCGTGCAGCGCCCCGATCCGGGGATCGCCGATCTGGCGCGCGGCGCCAACGGGCTGAGCGAAAGCGACGACATGGTCAGGATGACCAATGCCATGACCGGCATGGTCTCTGCCGGGATGCACGGCGCGCTGGCGGTGGGCCTGTCCGGCGCGGCGCTGACGCTGAACATGATGGCGCGTCTGGCCGGTCTGGGGACCCGCGGCGCGGACGACGACCGGGAGGATGGCTGAGCCATGACGGAGGCCGCGGCGGGCAAGGACGGATGGTTGACGGCGGGGCTGGTCTCTGCCGGGACAACCGGCGTGGCCGCCGTGGTGCTGGGGCTCTTTCTTTTCGCGACGCTGGGCGGTGGGCCAGAGTTCCTGATCGGTCTTCTGGTCCTGGCCGTGACGGTCCCGGTGCCCTGGCTGTGCCTGTCGGTGTTGAGCCAGCTGCGTGCGGCCGAGCAGGACATCGCCGAGACCGCGCCGCCGAATTGGCAGGCCTGGGGCACGCTGCTGCTGGCCTCGCTGTTCTGGGGCGCCGTGAACTGGGCGGTGATCGCGCTGGTGCGGATGCAGCAGGCGGATCACCCCGGCGAGGACCCGAGCTGGATCCAGATCGGATCGGTGGCCGGTTTCCTGTTCGTGCCGCTGCCGGCGCTGATCGCGCTGTGGAATTTCTGCCTGCGGGGACGGCCTGTGCGTCCCGGCGGCTATATCGGAGAAGTCGCGGGCTGAACCGCGACGAGACAAAGGGAGGACGGCGATGCTGTATCGCACCGCTGGGCAGTTCAAGACGAGTTACGAGGCCGACCAGGCGCTGTTCCCGGTCAAGCAGGATGCCTTTCTGCTGGGGTTCATCATGGTGCTGGCCTGGGTGATCTTTCCGCTGACGGCCAGCGAATTCACCTTTCAGACGCTGCTGATCCCGATCCTGATCTACTCACTGGCCGCGCTGGGGCTGAATATCCTCACGGGCTATGCCGGGCAGCTGTCGCTGGGCACGGCGGCCTTCATGGGGGTAGGGGCCTATGCCTGCTACAAGATGATCACCATCATGCCCTGGATGAACCCGATCATCGCGATCCTCTTGTCGGGTGTCTTCAGCGCGGGCGTCGGCGTGGCCTTCGGTATCCCCTCTCTTCGGATCAAGGGGTTCTACCTTGCCATCGCGACGCTGGCGGCCCAGTTCTTTCTGGTCTGGCTGTTCGAAAAATGGTCCTGGCTCTACAATGACAACGCCTCGGGTGCGATCCAGGTGCCGAACCTCGACATCTTCGGCCTGTATGTGTCCGGCCCGCAGGCGGATTCGATCGTACAATACTACCTGGTGCTGTTCATCGTCTGCCTGCTGACCTGGGTCTGCATCAACCTGACGCGCGGCAACCTTGGCCGGACGTGGAAGGCGACGCGCGACATGGACATCGCCGCCGAGCTGATCGGCATCAACCTGATGAAGTCCAAGCTGACGGCCTTTGCGATCTCGTCCTACGTCGTGGGCGTGGCAGGGGCCTTGTTCGTCTTCATGTGGCGCGGCGCGGCAGAGCCCAACCTCTTTGACATTCCGCTGTCGTTCCGCATCCTGTTCATCGCGATCATCGGCGGCCTGGGCTCGATCCTGGGCAACTACCTGGGCGCGATCCTGATCGTGGGGCTGCCGGTGGTTCTGAACCTGGTCCCCGAGGCGCTGGGCATCCCGGTCTCGTCCTCGATGGTGGAACACCTGAACTTCATGATCGTCGGCGGGTTGATCGTCTTCTTCCTGATCGTCGAGCCGCACGGGCTGGCCCAGCTGTGGCGGTTGCTGCGAGAGAAGCTGATCCTCTGGCCGTTCCCCTATTGAGACGGGTGCCACGCGCCCATCCCCTGGCCGTTGAACACGGCCCAATAAGAAGACCAAGACTGAATACGAAATGAGACATTCCAAGGGAGGAAAGACATGAAACACTTTACCAGACTGGCCCTTGCGGGCGCGCTGGCGGCGGCAACCGCCGGGGCATCCATGGCGCAGGAGCTTTATGCTCCCAACCTTGCCTACCGGACCGGCCCCTTTGCCGCGACGGGTATCCCGCTGATGAACGGGCAGGCCGACTACATGACCCTGCTCAACGAACGCGATGGCGGCATCGGCGGTGCCAAGATCGACTTCGAAGAATGCGAGACCGGTTATTCCACCGAAAAGGGTGTGGAATGCTATGAAAAGACCAAGGGCAAGGCCATCGTAACCCAACCCTGGTCGACCGGTATCACTCTGCAGGTGCTGCCCAAGACCAACGTCGACGAGATCCCGATCCTGGCGCCGGGTTATGGTTTCAGCCCGATGATGGACGGCAAGACCTTCCAGTGGGCGTTCAACACGCCGGCCGGTTACTGGGATGCCGCCGACATGATCATCCAGTACCTGGAAAGCCAGGGCAGCCTGGACGGCAAGACCATCGCCTTCCTGCACCTTGACCACCCCTATGGCAAGGAGCCGATCCCGGTGCTGGAACAGCTGGCCGCAGACAAGGGGTTCGAGCTGAGCCCGATCCCGGTCGGCCTGAAGGAAATGCAGAACCAGTCGGCCCAGTGGCTGCAGATCCGCCGCATGCGTCCCGACTATGTCGTGATGTGGGGCTGGGGTGCGATGAACGCCGGCGCCATCACCGAAGCGGTGAAGACCAAATTCCCGATGGAGAATTTCCTGGGTGTCTGGTGGTCCGGTCATGATGCCGATCTCGCCATCGCGGGGGCGGACGCCAAGGGCTACAAGTCGATCAGCTGGTCCTTCCCGAACATGGATGCGCCGGTCATGAAGGACATCCAGTCGATGGTCATCGACAAGGGCATGTCCAAGACCGACGAGACCGAGATGAAAGGCGTGTTCTACTCGCGCGGTATCGTGATCTCGGCGATCCTGGCCGAGGGGATCCGCGCGGCTCAGGCCGAGTATGGCACCGCCGAGATCAATGCGGAACAGCTGCGCTGGGGTCTTGAGCACATCGACATGACCGAAGAACGCATCGCAGAACTGGGGCTGGACGGCATGGTGCCGCCCTTCAAGACCTCCTGTGCCAACCACACCGGCCATTCGGGCGGCTGGATGCTGGAATGGGACGGCGAGAAATTCGTCAAGGTCTCGGATCTGCTGACGCCGAACGTGGCAGGCTACCAGGCGCTGGCAGAGGAAAAGGCGAAGGAATACGCCGATGCCAACGCTCCCTGGCCGGTGAACGAAGGCTGTGACGCGATGTGATCGCGGCAGGCCCCGGCGGAGCACCCGCTTCGCCGGGGCCGATTTTCGAGTATTTTCAGAGAGAAGAAGCAGCAGGGGCGGCACCGGGCCGACCCGGAGCGCGAGGTGAGACGATGCTGGATGCGGGACGGACGGACGAGGCCCTGCTCGAGGTCAACAACATCGAGGTGATCTACAACCACGTGATCCTCGTGCTGAAGGGCGTCAGCCTGACCGTGAACAAGGGCGGAATCACCGCGCTGCTGGGTGGCAACGGCGCCGGCAAGACCACGACACTCAAGGCGATTTCCAACCTTCTGCATTCCGAGCGCGGCGAGGTGACCAAAGGGTCGATCATATACAAAGGCGAGAAGGTGCAGGACCTGGAGCCCGCGGCACTGGTGAAACGCGGCGTGATCCAGGTGATGGAAGGGCGCCACTGTTTCGAGCACCTGACCGTCGAGGAAAACCTGATGACCGGCGCCTATACGCGCAAGGACGGCAAGGCGGCGGTCGAGGCCGACCTTGAGATGGTCTATTCCTATTTTCCGCGTCTCAAGGAGCGCCGCCGCAGCCAGGCGGGCTATACCTCGGGCGGGGAACAGCAGATGACGGCGATCGGGCGCGCGCTGATGTCGCGGCCGGAAACGATCCTGCTGGATGAACCCAGCATGGGGCTGGCGCCGCAGCTGGTGGAGCAGATCTTCGAGATCGTGAAATCGGTGAACGAGAATGAAGGTGTGAGTTTTCTGCTGGCCGAGCAGAACACCAACGTCGCGCTGAAATACGCGCATTCCGGTTACATTCTGGAGAATGGGCGCGTTGTGATGGATGGCCCTGCCGCCGAGTTGCGGGAAAATCCCGACGTCAAGGAATTCTACCTGGGGATGTCCGACGAAGGGCGGAAATCCTTCCGCGATGTGCGCTCTTACCGGCGTCGGAAACGGTGGCTGGCCTGAGCCAGGGCCATTGCGGCACCGAGAGTCGATCCATCCAGAGGAGTGATGCCATGATCCGTTCTGCCCCGACCTGTATTGCGCGTGCCGGCGCCGCCGCAATGGTCTCTGCGCTGCTGGGCGCGACGCCCGTGCAGGCCAGTGACCTGGTCGTGCATGAGGTGCTGTCGGAACAACCGCTGTCGGATGCGCCGGACATGAAGGTGGTCATCAGCCGCGTGACGATCAAACCGGACGGCATGATCGAGCGCCATGCCCATCCCGGCGACATGCATGCGGTCGTGCTGCGCGGGGGGCGCATCGAAGGACCGGATGGTGCGGAACAGGTGCTGGAGGAGGGGGCGGCGATCTTTGCGTCCGCCGGGGAGGCGCATGGCCCGGCGCGCAATCTGGGCGACGGCGATATCGAACTGATGGTGACCTATGTCGTCAACGTCCTGGAACCCTTTTCCTGGCCGGTCGAGTGACGCCATGACAAGGAACGGGGAACACCGGATCGCGCGGGACCGCGCCAGATGGCGGGGGGATTACCCCCGTCCCGGTGTCGCCGTGACGCCCTGTGTCCCGTTCTGGGCGGACCGATAGCCATGTTCCGCCCGCATGTCCTCGATCCGGGCCAGCGCCTCGGCGCGCGTGTTGCGGATGTTGGGACGGAAGTCCTGGCTTTCCGCGCGCAGGCGAATGTCTGCCTCCGTTTCGGAGCCCGGTGCATAGCGCACCGTCCCCAGAGAATGTTCCAGGTTCAGCTTCTTGCCCCGGTGCGCGTATTGCACCCAGGCGGCGGGCAGGATCTGCGTGCCCTCGTAGTTGATGAGAAAGAACCACTGGTCCTGCCCCATATCCGCGATGCGGCTTTCGATATGGTCATAGAAATCGTTGACATCGCGGGAATGGTTGAAGGTGAACCAGGAGAAATCGACCTCCATGATGCGCGACTCTTCGTCGAAGGCGATACGGTGAAAGAAGTCCTGCGGCGTGTAGTTCTGATCGTGCTGAACGTGGGCGCGCCGCTTCGAGGGCATCTGACCCAGCCGGATCAGGGCGTCGGCCCGATTGGTGAACAGGTTGGGGTCAAAGGCCTCTGTCCGCGCGGCGCGTTCGATCTGGGCGGCGGTTTCCGGCGAGGCGTCAAAGCGGACAGACCCCATGGAATGCGCCAGGTTCAGCGCCCGGCCGCGGCGCGCATAGGCGACCCAGGCCGAGCTGTCGATGCGCGTGCCGTTGAGGTTGATGAGGAAGAACCACAGTTCCTCGCCCGTCTCCGCGATGCGGGCCTCTATCTGGTCGTAGAACCGGTTGACCGTGGCCGAGCTGTCGAAGTCGAAGTCGGAGAAATCGACCTCCATGATCTGGCGGACGTCGTCGAACCGGATGCGGGCATCGATATCGTCGTGCATCTCGGGGCCTCCTCTCCCTTTGACTGGGCGGACCCTAGGGCCAGGGACGGCGGGGCACCTTGTTCCAGATCAATATGCCTGCCGGATCGACAGAGCCGGCGGGCGGAAGACAGGCGGGGCCGGCACGTCCGACCGGGACCGGGAATGACGGGGACGCGGGGCAGGGCCGCCTGCGCCCGTACGATGGACTTTCGAAGGAGAGCGTGATGAGCACCTATTTCGACGAGCTGGAGACGCGCAGCCGCGATGCGCGCGAGGCGGCACAGCTGGAGGCGCTGAACGGACAGCTGGCCAAACAGGGCATCGACCCTCTGGAAGACCTGGGCGGCCTCAGCGCCCTGCCGGTGCTGCGCAAGGCCGATCTGGTCGCGAAACAGGCAGCGGAACCGCCCTTTGGGGGGTTGCCCGTGTCGAACCTTGCGCATGTTTTCCAAAGCCCAGGGCCGATCTACGAGCCGGGTGGGATCAGCCATGACTGGTGGCGCATGGGCCGTTTCCTGAACGCCTGCGGAATCGGGCGGGGCGACATCGTGCAGAACTGTTTCGGTTATCACCTGACGCCAGCGGGGATGATTTTCGAATCCGGCGCGCGGGCAGTGGGGGCAGCGGTGCTGCCCGCCGGGACCGGCCAGACAGAGCTGCAGGCGCGGGCCGCCCGAGACATCGGCGTGACGGCCTACGCGGGCACGCCGGATTATCTCAAGATGATCCTGGAAAAGGCCGACGAGATGGGGCTGGACCTGGGCATCACACGGGCGGCGGTCGGGGGCGGCGCGCTCTTTCCCTCGCTGCGACAGTATTATGCGGATCGCGGTATCCAGTGCCTGCAGTGCTACGCCACGGCGGACCTGGGGAACGTCGCTTATGAAAGCCCCGAGATGGAGGGCATGATCCTCGACGAACACGTGATCGTCGAACTTGTCACTCCGGGCACCGGCGACCCGGTCCCCGAGGGCGAGGTCGGCGAGATCGTGGTGACGACGCTGAACCCCGACTACCCGCTGATCCGCTTTGCCACCGGCGACCTGAGCGCCGTGCTGCCGGGCGAAAGCCCCTGCGGGCGGACCAACACGCGGATCAAGGGCTGGATGGGCCGGGCCGACCAGACCACCAAGATCAAGGGCATGTTCGTGCGCCCCGAACAGGTGGCGCAACTGGTGGCCAAACATGCCGAGATCGCGCGCGCCCGCGTCGTGGCCAGCCGCGAGGGCGAGATGGACGTGATGACGGTCCGGATCGAGGCGGACGGCGGCGATGCCGCGGCCTACGAGGGGACGGTGGCCGAGGTGCTTAAGTTGAAGGGTAAGGTGGAACTGGTGGCGCCGGGGGCGCTGCCGCGCGACGGATTGGTGATCGAGGATCAGCGCAGCTACGACTAGCTGCCTGCCGTCAGCGCCGCCGGTCGTCACCCCGGCCACGCGGTGCGCGCATCCGCCCGAGGGGATGGGCGGATGCGCATTTTCACAACTCAGAATTCGCTGACCATCTGGAATCCGCCAAAGATCATGCGCTTGCCGTCGAAGGGCATCTCGCCTCCGTCGGGCTGACAGCGCGGGTCTTCC
>Ga0208330_1000019_pt1 | contig 113929 bp, 120 predicted proteins | sample DeeseametaMP1896_FD_184180 | JGI IMG/M metagenome (GOLD analysis project Ga0208330, IMG submission 184180) | Marine microbial communities from the Deep Pacific Ocean - MP1896 (SPAdes) | ecosystem: Environmental > Aquatic > Marine > Oceanic | place: East of Hawaii, North Pacific Ocean... | reverse complement strand
CGGGGGGGGGGGCTCTTCGGGGCTCCTTCGAGGTCATCGAAACCATAGGAACTGGGCCGCGCCGCGTCGGCCTGTTTCCGCAGGGCTGCGGCATGTCAGAAGCGGGACTGGGACGTTTTGGGCGAAAGGCCGCCCATTTTCCCCGGTCGTGACGCTTGTCCTGTGGCGGGCAGGCGGTAGGCTTGGCTGGAAACAGACGACCGGGAGGACCTCTCATGCGGATATTCGCCCTTGCCCTGGCGGGCGCGATTCTGGGCGCGACGGGCGCGCAGGCAACCGGCGACGCGCTGGTGATCGGCAACAGCCGCTACACCGCCGTCCAGACGCTGTTCGGTGCGCAACGCGTCACCGTGGCGGCCGACGCCCTGCGCGACAAGGGGTTCGACGTGTCGATGACGCAGGACGCGGATGCCGCCGGAATGCGCCGCGCCTTTGCCAAATTCGCCGCGATGCTGGACGATGACGGCGGGCCGGTGGTGATCCTGCTCTCGGGGGCTTTCGTACATGGGGTCGGGGGCAGCTACCTTGTGCCTGTCACGGGGTCCGGGCAGATCGACGAGGCCGAGGTGCTGGTCCAGGGCTTTCCGCTGGACGCGGCGCTGTCGATCCTGTCGGCCTACCAGGGCCGGGCCTTTCTGGTTCTGGGAGAGACACCGACCGATCCCGATCTGGGCCTGTTCCTGTCCGAGGGATTGGGCGAGCTGGATATCCCGCAGGGGGTGACGGTGATTCGCGGACCTGCTGTGGATGTCGCGCGCTATGCGGCGCGCGACATGGCCCGAACCGGACGGTTCGTGCTGCGCGCAGCGCTGGATTATGAGCTGGAGGTCGAGGGCTACGCCCCCCATACGCAGGTGATCGTGCGGGCCGAGGACGTGACTGGCCCCCCTGAGCCGTCAGAGCCGTCGCGCCCCGACCCTTCGGCCTTTACCCGGGCGGCGGATGATGCGGCCTGGCGGCTGGCACAAGAAGCCGATTCGCCTGACGGTTACCGCGCTTACCTGGACGGGTTTCCGGGCGGACAGCATGCCAATGCCGCGAGGCAGCGGCTGAATGCGCTGAATTCAGAGCCTTTCTACCAAGAGCGGCGGGCGGAAGACGCGTTGGAACTGACCCGAGAGCAGCGGCGCGGCATCCAGAGGGCACTGTCGATCCTGGGGTATGACACGCGCGGCATCGACGGGATCTTTGGCGATGGGACGCGGGGGGCGATCCGACGCTGGCAGGAGGAGTCCGGCTTGCGCGTGACCAGTTATCTCAGCCGTGACCAGATCGTGCGCCTGCAGGACCAATCGGCCCGGCGGGCGGCAGAACTGGAACGCGAAGCGGAACGGCAGCGGCTGGAGCGGGAACGCGAAGAGCGGGCCTTCTGGCGGCAGGTCGAACGGCGGGGCGAGGAAGCCGGGTTCCGCGATTACTTGAAGAAATATCCCGAAGGTCTGTTCGCCGATCAGGCCCGCCGCGTGCTGCAGGAAATCGACGATCGCCGCGCCGAACAAGCCGCCGGTCAGGACCGGCGCGACTGGGCCAAGGCGGCACAGACCAACACCACGGGCGCGTATCGGACCTATTTGAAGGACTGGCCCAACGGCGCCTTCCGTGCCGAGGCCCAGCAGCGAATCGCCCTGCTGGAGCATGACGCCTCAAAGGTGCGCGACGCGGTGGCCGCACGGCAGGAAGAACAGGCGATGAACCTGAACTTCGTGGCCCGCCAGCTGGCCGAACGGAGGCTGGAACAACTGGGTCTGAAGCCGGGCAAGGTGGATGGCCGATTCGACGAGAACACCCGGGCAGCCCTGCGCCGCTACCAGGATTCGCGCGGGCTGCGCGTTTCGGGCTATCTCGACGATCAGACGGTGGTGCGTCTTCTGGCAGATGGAATCATCGGGCTGGATCGGGATTGACCCGGTCTGGTGGCTGGGGGGGCGACCGCCCAAAGAAAAACCCCCGCGGCGGCTGCCGGCGGGGGTTATTCAGATCTGGCACAAAGCCGGGGTATCAGCCCTGGCGTGCCTTGAATCTGCGCTGCGTCTTGTTGATGACGTAGACGCGGCCCTTACGGCGCACAACGCGGCAGTCGCGGTGGCGCTTCTTGAGCGAGCGGAGCGAGTTTGCGACCTTCATGGTCTTCTCCTGTCGTCGCGGCGCGCGAGCGCCATTGGTTGCGGCCAATACCCGACTCACCGAGAGGCATGCCTCCCGGGGTGCCGGGCGATGAATTCATGGTGGGCGATACTGGGATTGAACCAGTGACCCCTTCGATGTCAACGAAGTGCTCTACCGCTGAGCTAACCGCCCTATATGACCCTTGCACATCCCCGTCCACTTCTTTCGAAGTGCCCGGTGATGCGCGCCGGTGGAGGGTCTATAAATGGCTTCTTTGCGGGGATCAAGGGCTTTTGGAGGGTGGAATTTTCGGTCTATTCTCCTCCCTGAAAAGGAGAGCGGATGCCTGAAACTTCGTACCACCTGCACATGCCCGAGACACCCGCGTCACGCGTGGTTTTCGCCTCTCCGCATTCGGGCCGGGACTATCCCGACAGCTTTCTGCGCACCACGATTCTGGACAATCACAGCATTCGGACCTCCGAAGATGCCTATGTTGACCGGCTTTTCGATTGTGCGCCGGAATTCGGGGCGCCTTTGCTGCGGGCCGGGGCACCACGGGCCTACATCGATCTGAACCGCGCAGCGGACGAGCTGGACCCGGCGCTGATCGAGGGGCTGCGCCGCGGCGGGCACAATCCGCGGGTGGCCAGCGGGCTGGGCGTCGTGCCCCGCGTGGTGGCGAATGGGCGGGCGATCTATCGCGGCAAGCTGACGCGGGCAGAGGCGGACAGGCGAATCGCCAGCATCTGGCAGCCCTACCACGACAAGCTGCACGCCTTGCTGCAGGCTGCGCGGGGGCGCTTTGGCGAGGCGGTGCTGATCGACTGCCATTCGATGCCGCACGAGGCGCTGGATGGTGCTGCCCGTCACGGCGGACGGCGGCCCGAGGTGGTGATTGGCGACCGCTTCGGCGCCTCGGCCCGTCCCGAGATCGTCGAGCGGGTCGAGGCGGCCTTTGCCGCCGCTGGTTTTGTCGTCGCGCGCAACGCGCCTTTTGCCGGGGCCTATACGACGCAGGCCTATGGCCGCCCGTCGCGTGGCCAGCATGCGGTGCAGGTGGAAATCGACCGGGCGCTTTACATGGATGAGGCCAGGATTCTGCCGAACGCGGATTTTGACTCTGTCCGGCGCCGGTTGCGCGATGTGGTGGCGGAACTGGCCACGCTGGGCAGCGAAGATCAGCAGCAACTGGCGGCGGAATAGTCTCTCAGCCCTGTCGGTCGAACAGCTGGTCCAGCGCGGCCTCCAGCGGCGCGGGATCGTGGATTTCAAGCCGGACAGGCAGGGTCAGCACCTCGCGCCGCAACTCCGGCGGCAGGCGCACCGCGTCCTTTTCCGTCGTCACCAGTTGTGCGCCCAGCAGCTGCGCCTCGCGCATCAGCCGGGTGACAAGGGCCTTGGTGAAGGGCTGGTGATCCTCCAGCGCCTCGGCACGGCGGATTTCGGCACCAAGCCCGCGCAGGGTGGCAAAGAACTTTTCCGGGTGACCGATGCCGGCAAAGGCGAGGGTCGGCAGGCCTTCCCAGTCCATGCCGGTCTGAAGGGGGGCAAGATGCCCGCTCAGATGCGGCAAGGAGATCCGCGTGCCCCAGGCCCCGGCAAAGCGTTTCTGCGCCGCGTCCGGTCCGATCGACAGCAGCAGGTCGCCCCTTGCCAGACCGGCCGCCAGCGGTTCGCGCAGCGGCCCGGCGGGCAGGCAGCGGGCATTGCCGAACCCGGCGACCGCGTCGACACAGATGACGGTCAGATCCTTGGCCACGTCCGGGTTCTGCAATCCGTCGTCCAGCACGATCACATCGGCGCCCGCAGCCTCGGCCTTGAGGGCGCCCGCCGCCCGATCACGCGAGACCCAGGTGGGGCAGAAGGCAGCAATCAGCAGCGGTTCGTCCCCGGTCAGGTCGGCGGTGTGGCGGCTGGGATCGACCTGCTCCGGGCCGGTCAGGCGCCCGCCGTACCCGCGCGAGACGACATGCGGGACCAGGCCGCGCCCGATCAGGCGCTGGACCAGGGCGATGACGGTCGGCGTCTTGCCGGTGCCGCCCGCGTTGACGTTGCCGACACAGATCACGGGAATGCCGGGGCGTACCTTTGGCGGGTGGGCCACGCGGCGGGCCGTGGCCCGTGCCGTCAGTGCCGCCAGTGGTGCCAGCAGGCGGGCCTGCCAGGCGGGCCTGTCGGGCGGGGTTTGCCAGAAACCGGGCGGGCGCATCAGGTCTTGGCCCTCTCGTCCAGCGTGTCGCAGATCTCGGACAGCACCCGGTCGACCAGCCGCGCACTGGACGAGATCACGTCCCAGCCCGCATGGGCCATGGCCGCCGCCTGGTCCGGAGCCACGAGATGAGACACTGCGGTCCCCAGCGAATCGCCATCGCGCACGATGCGCGCGGCCCCGGCGCTGACCAGCCGCGAGTAGGCGCCCAGGTGCGCCCCCACGTTGGGGCCATAGAGCACCGCCGCGCCAAGCGCAGCCGCCTCGAAGGGGTCCTCTCCGACACCGCCCGTGGTCAGGGACCCCCCCAGGAAGGCCAGCGGCGCCAGCCGATACCACAGGCCAAGCTCATCCGGCCCCCCTGCCAGCAGGACCTGGGTGTTCTCGTCCGGCATGTCGCCGTTTTCCCAGTCGCAGATCCGCATCTGGTCGCGGCGCAGCATGGCGGCGATCCTGTCCGCGTCGGCAGGATCAGCCGGGGCCAGGATCAACAACAACCGATGGGCCAGACGGCTGGCCTGACGATGCGCCATCAGCACATCGCGCGCCTCGTCCGGGCGGACGCGCGCGGCCAGCCAGATGGGGCGCCCGGCAAGCAGGCTGGCGATTTCCTCGTGCAGCCCGTCGGAACAGTCCAACGGTGCCTCGGTGTCCAGAAAGGGCGTGGCGTCATGCACGCGGCTGCTTTCGAGGCCCAGGCGGCGCAGGCGGCGGCTGGCCTCCTGGCCGGTGGTGTAGAGGCTGTCGAACAGCGCCAGCACCGCCGGGGAGGGATCGGGCAGCCAGCGCGGCGCTTCTGCTGGAAAGGGCGCATCGGCAAGGTCCAGCGCGATCATGTGGCTGCCGCTTTCCGCAAGCGCCGACAGCAGGCCGGGGCGCAATGCCTGCCCGGTCCAGAGTGTCACGTCGGGGCGCAATTGGCGCAGGCTGCGCAGGTCGTCACCTACCATGTCGCGGGGCATGGGCACGGTCGTCAGGCCGGGACGCGACGGGATCCGCCCGCTGAGCCAAACGGTGATTTCCGGACGCTGCGCCGTCAGCCGTGCGGCAAGGCTGGCCAGGGCACGCCCGGTTTCGCGGTCTTCGGCAAAACCCCAGACCAGCGGGCCGGAGGGGCGCGCAGGCCAATTCGGGGCCTCGCCCGAGGCAGAGGCGCTGCGCGCATAGGCCAGGTAGGCCGAGAGGCTCAGCGCGCGGCGCGTCATGGGATCAGCCCAGTTCCTCGGTCGAGGAGGCCTCTTGTGCCTCTTCGCGCAGGCGATGCAGATGGGCGATGAAATAGCGCATGTGGGCATTGTCCACGGTGCGCTGTGCCTCGGCCTTCCAGGCATTGTAGGCTTCTTCGTAGTTGGGAAAGATGCCGACGATGTGCAGGTCGTTCACGTCCTTGAAGACGGTTGTCGACGGATCGACGAGTTCGCCGCCGAAAACGAGGTGAAGGCGTTGCATGAGGCGCGCTCCCTTTGGGTTGCGGGGTCAGCGCGACCCTAGCGAACGCGCACCGGGGGTCAAGGCGCGGTGTCGGGGCGCGCCCCCGTGACCGGTCGCGTGCCGGTCGATGCCCCTACCTTGGGCGGTTTGCAGCCGGGTATGGGCGTGCAATGGGCCTACAGCCTGCGTTGCAGCAGGGCCGCGTGCAGGTCGGGGTTCGCGGCGATCATGCCTTCGGCCTTGGGCTCCTTCGCGTTGAACCGCAGGGGGGCGCCCTTGCCGTCGGTGATGCGTGCCCCGGCCTCGGACAGGATCAGGGCGCCGGGGGCGATGTCCCATTCCCAGGTCGGGCGAAAGGTGAACATCGCGTCGTAGCGCCCCTCTGCCACCAGGCTTTGCCGGTAGGCCAGCGAGGGGCGGTAGCTGCGCTTGAGCTTTGGCAGGCCGCCGGGCCAGTGTCCGGCGTCCAGGCTGGGCCGGGTGGCCAGCACCTGCGCCTCGTCCGGGCGGGCCGTTGAGCTGGCCGTTATGTGATCGCCGTTCAGATGTGCGCCGCCGCCAAGGCTGGCGGAATAGAGCTTGCCCATCATCGGCAGGTAGACAACCGAGGCGATGGCCTGCCCATCCTCGACCACCGCAAGCGCGTGGGCCCAGGTGTCCTCCCCCTCGATGAAAGAGCGCGTGCCGTCGATCGGGTCGATGATGAAGACGCGTTTCGTGCCCAACCGGTCGGTGCCATCCGGGGTTTCCTCGCTCAGCCAGCCGTAGTCGGGCCGCGCCTCCTGCAGGAATTGCGTCAGCAGCGTGTTCACCGCCAGGTCGGCCTGGGTGACGGGACTGTCGTCGACGGCCTTGTACTGCACGCCAAGATCGCCACCGACAAAGGCGGTGGCCACCTCGGCAGAGCGGCGGGCCGCTTCGATCAGAAGGTCGAGGTCATTCGCCGGCAAGGGTCAGTCCTTCGACCAGCAGGGAGGGCACCACACGGCTGAGATAGGCGCGGGCGTCGTTGGCGGGCACGATGGTCCGCAGCATGTCCCGCAGGTTGCCCGCGATGGTAACGCCGGACACCGGGTAGGCGGGTTCGCCGTTCTCGATCCAGATACCGGCGGCGCCGCGTGAATAATCGCCTGTATTGGGGTTGATGGTGGACCCGATCATCGAGGTCACCAGCAGGCCGGTGCCCATCTCGCGCATCAGGTCCTCGCGGCTTTGCGTGCCCTGCGTCAGGGTCAGGTTCCACGACGCGGGCGAAACAGAGGCCCCGCCACGCGCGGCATTGGCGGTGCTGTCCATGCCCAGCTTGCGCGCATTGGCCAGGTCCAGCGTCCAGCCGGTCAGCATGCCCTTGTCGATCACCGCGCGTTTGCGGGTCAGCAGGCCTTCGGCGTCGAAGGGGCGCGAGGCGCTGGCGCGGGGGCGGTGGGGATCTTCGATCAGGCTGAGGTGCGCGGGCAGGATCTGTTCGCCCAGGGCCTCGCGCAGCCAGGACTGGCCGCGCGCCACTTGCGCGCCGTTCGCGGCGGCGACCATGTGGCCGATCAGCGACGCGGCGACCCGTTCGTCGAAGAGGACGGGGTAGGCGCCGGTCTTGGGCTTGCGCGGGTTCAGCCGCTCCAAGGCGCGGGCGGCGGCAGTGTCGCCAATGTCCTGCGCGCTGCGCAGGTCGGATTGAAAGGTGCGGCTGTCGCCGTCGCTGTCCCGCTCCATCCCCAGGCCCTCGCCCGCGATGGCCACACAGTAGAGCGCGCGCGATGTCCGCTTGTAGCTGCCGGCAAACCCGTTGGTCGCCGCAAAGGCGATGGTCTGTGCGGTATATTGCGCGGCGGCGCTGTCAATGCGGGTGATGCCCTCATGCGCCAGCGCGGCGGCTTCGGCCTGCCGCGCGTCTTCTTCCAGGGCTGCGGGTGCCGGCTCCGGCGCGGGATCGGCCAGTTCCAGCGGAGCAACGTTCCAGTCCGTGGCAATCTGGTCGGAATCGGCGAGGCCGGCATAGGGATCTTCGGGCGCCTCGCGCGCCATTGCCACGGCGCGTGTCGCCATTTCGGCCAGCGCCTCGGGCCGGATGTCCGATCCCGAGATCGAGGCGCTGCGCTGACCCAGGAAAACCCGCAGGCTGAGATCGCGGTACTCGGCCCGTTCGGCCTGTTCCAGGACGCCGCCACGCACGTCGATGGACTGCGCCGCGCCATTGACCGCCAGGGCATCCGCCGCATCGGCACCTGCCTTGCGGGCGGCGTCAAGCAGGGCGGTGGCAAGCGATTGGCAGGTGTCGGTCATGGGGGCCTCTGGATTATTGTCCCTCCGAGGTAAGCCGGACCGGGAAGAGAGGCAAGACCAAGGCCGTTTCCTTGTGTCCGGTTTGGGGTGTGGCCCGTTCCGGGCGTCACGATCAGTGGGTGGCCCTACGGATCGCGGCCGCGGTGGGTATCCTTCGCGCCGAACTGACTGGCTGAAAGCCCGCCGACCCGGCTATTGTGCGGGCTCGGTGACGGCCACGATCGGCCCCATGCGGCGTCCAAGGTCCGCACGGTTCATCTGTGGCGCGTAAAGGCGCGAGACATTGCCGTCCAGGAACAGCGCGTTGGGCAGTTTCAGTACGTCCCGGAACAGGCGGGCGAACTCGTGGAAGGTGACCGTGTTCTGCGAAATCGCAAAGACCGCGCGGTCGCCGTTGGCCGAGGTGCCCACGCCATTGCGGATGTAGCGCGAATAGCTGTCCGGCAGGAAACGCGGGTGAAGGGCCCCCTCGATCACCAGCATCGGCCCGGACTGTGTGGCATGGCGACAGCGCGGGCGGCGGGCCAGGAAATCGCGGGTTTCGATCACCCGGGCCCACCCCTCTCCGATGCAGAAGATGCCGTTCGGCAGAAGGCCGAAATTGCCCTGCGACGGGCCAGAGATCACGCGCATCTCTTCGCGACCGTCTTCGAGGTAATAGCCGACCGGGGAGCGGTCTTCGTGGTACATGCCGGCGTTCATGGCAAAGACCAGGTCTTTGCCCTTGCTGGCCAGGTCTGCCTTGAGCGGGCCGAAATGCCCGTAGGCATTGCCATTCTCGTCAGTGCGGAACAGACGCAGGTCTTCGTGCGCCGGATCGACCTCGCAGATGACGTAGGCGTTGCCCTCGTGGTCGATGTCGCGGCATGTCACCGCGCGGGCTGCCGGGGCAATGGCCAGCGTGGCGGTCAGCAGGGCGAGGCAGGCGACAATCCGGCGCATGAGGTCAATCGTCGAGATCGCGCCGCACGGCGTCGTCGGAAAAGAGGCGCCGGGTATCGTCGAGATGGTCGAAGGTCTCGTCGAGACGAAAGCGCAACTCTGGCGCGAATTTCAGGGTCAGGCCGCGCGACACCGCGCGGCGGAGTTCCCCTTTGTTGCGTTCCAGAAGCTCGAACATGTCGGCCTGGTGTTCGCCGCCCAGAGGCACAACATAGGCGGTCGCCACCTTGAGGTCGGGTGACACCCGCACCTCGCCCACGGTGATCGAGAGCCGGTTGAGATCGGGATCGTGGATATCCCCGCGCTGCAGCACCTCGGACAGGGTGCGGCGGATCAGCTCGGCAACCCGGAGCTGGCGTTGGCTGGGCCCGGGGCCGTCGTGGAATCTGTTTCGTGCCATGGGTCCAGACTTAAGCTTGCTGTTGTCGTTTGCCAAGCGCCCCGCTCGGGGGCGTGCATTTGCCGGACAGGAGCGGTAACAGGGGCGGAACAGTTGCGTCAAGGAGCGGGGACAATGGAGGATTACGGCGTTGTGGTGACCGGCGTTTCGGGCCGGATGGGCCAGATGCTGGCGCAGCAGGTGACAGCGCATGAGCGGCTGCACCTGTGCGGGGCCCTGGAACGGCCCGGACATCCCTGGATCGGGCAGGACCTCGGCCTGGCCTCGGGTGGGGCGGCGCTGGGGGTCATGGTGACGGATGATCCGCTGGAAGCCTTTGCCCGTGCCCATGCGGTGATCGATTTCACCTCGCCGGCGGCGACCGTGACCTTCGCGGAACTGGCCGCCCAGGCGCGGCTGGTGCATGTCATCGGGACAACGGGATTGGCCGACAGCGATCTTGAGAAGATCGCGCTGGCGGCGCGGCACGCGGTGGTGGTCCGCGCAGGCAACATGAGCCTCGGCGTGAACCTGCTGACGACGGTAACACGGCAGGTGGCGGCGGCGTTGGACACGGACTGGGATATCGAGATCGTCGAATCACATCACAACCAGAAGGTGGACGCGCCATCGGGCACGGCGCTGATGCTGGGCGAGGCGGCGGCCGAGGGCCGCGGCGTCGCGCTGTCCGACGTGTCGGACCGAGGCCGCGACGGCATCACCGGCGCGCGCAAGAAAGGCGATATCGGGTTCCATGCCATCCGGGGCGGCGACATCGTGGGCGAACACGAGGTGATCTTTGCCGCCGCCGGGGAGCGGATCGTGCTGAAACATATCGCGTCCGACCGGGCGCTGTTCGCGCGTGGCGCGCTGAAGGCAGCCCTTTGGGGGCAGGGCAAGGGGCCGGGTGAATACGACATGCTGGACGTGCTGGGCCTGAAATAGCCCCGCGCCCGCGCGCCGCCCGGAGCGACGCCCCACCCGCCCGCCCGCGCGCTCCGTTCGGCACGCGGGCGCGGGGATGTGCGGGATGTTTTTGAGGCAGGGGGCGCTTCGGGCTCACCAAGGCAAAGCCCCGGGTCCGCTGTCGCTTGATCTGCGCCTGACCGGGCCGTGTCATCGGCTCAAGCGAAATAGCCGCCTCCCCGCAAGCGGGGCCCCTCGGCGATTTCCCTTGATCCGCTGCCCCATCCCTGTCCGTCTTGCACTCAAGCGACGGCGGCTCCGAGGCAAATTCCAGCGGGTCCCCGGGGAAGGCAGGGGTCAGAAGTCGATGGCGAGGCCCTTTTTCTCCCAGTCGCCGTAGCGCACGGGTTCGGGGCCATCGCGACCGCCCAGTTCGGGGGGCAGCGCCTGCGCTGCGGCCTCGGCTTTGGCGCGGCGTTCGGCGGCCTCGGCCAGCGCGCGCTGTGCGGCGGGGGGGAGATCGGGCCTGTCGATCTTGGGATCGGTCTCGGACATGGGCTTTCCTCGTCTGGTGCCGCTTGATATACGCCCGCCGGTCTGTCGGGCAACCCCGCCCCCAACCGCCGTTCCGGAGATCGCCCATGTCCAAAGCCCCCAGCCCGGCCCGTCTTGCCGCCGTCGACCTGCTGGACCAGGTTCTGACGCAGGGGCGCCCACTGTCCGAAAGCGACCGGCTGGAGATGCTGGCGCCCTCGGACCGCGCGGCTGCACAGCGGCTGGCCACGCAGACGCTGCGCGGGATGGAACGGGCCGACCGGTTGCTGAAACCGCACCTGCGCAAGGCACCCGTACCGCGGGTCCTCAACATCCTGCGGCTGGGCACCGTGGAACTGTGCCTTGGGGGCACCGCGCATGGGGTGGTCAGCGACTGTGTCGAGATTGCCGCTGCGGGCAAGCGCACGCAGGGCGCGCGCGGGCTGGTCAACGCGGTTTTGCGCAAGCTGGCCGACGAGGGACCCGAGGCCTGGGGCAAGCTGCGTATCCCGCGCCTGCCGAAATGGCTGCGCGCTCCCCTGGTCGAGGCCTGGGGGCCGCAGGCCGTGGCCAACATGGAGCGGGTGCATTTCGAAGGCGCCCCGCTGGACCTGACACCGAAACCGGGCGCGGACCTTTCGGCTCTGGGCGGCGAGATGCTGCCCACCGGGTCGGTGCGTCTGCGCGATGCGGGACAGGTCAGCGCCCTGCCGGGGTTTGCCGAAGGGGATTGGTGGGTGCAGGATGCCGCCGCCGCGCTGCCCGCGAAACTGCTGGGGGATGTGGCGGGGCAGCGGGTGCTGGACATGTGCGCGGCCCCGGGGGGAAAGACCCTGCAACTGGCGGCGGCCGGGGCCGAGGTCACGGCGCTGGACCTGTCCGAGACACGGCTGAAACGCGTTCAGGAAAACCTCGACCGCACCGGTCTGGCGGCCACACTGGTGGCCGGGGACGCGCTGGAGCACGTGGGCGAATACGACGCGATCCTGCTGGATGCGCCCTGTTCCGCCACGGGCACAATCCGGCGGCACCCCGACCTGCCACACGCCCATGAGGGCGAGCGCATCAGCGAACTGATCGGTCTGCAGGAGGCGATGCTGGACCATGCCTTGCGCCTGCTCAAACCCGGTGGTCGGCTGGTTTATGCCACCTGCTCGCTGATCCCGGACGAGGGCGAATGCCAGGTGGACGAGGCGCTGACCCGCCATCCGGAGCTGAAGGTGGTCCCGCCCGAAGCGTCCTGGATCGAGGATCGCTGGCGGTCCGAAGAAGGCGGGGTGCGGCTGCGGCCCGATTATTGGGCGTCCAGGGGCGGTATGGACGGCTTCTTCATGGCGGTCCTCACGCGCGGTTAACTCTGTGGTGACTTCCGCCGGGGAGCGATGTATCCTGCCACAAACAAGCCCGAAACGGGCGACCCGAGGCAGATCGCAGAGCAACCGGCCCATGTCCACGGCGCGAAACTGGCGAACCGCGCATGCGCGGATCATGAACCGCATGCAGGCACGCATGTCGGCCAGTGCCCGTCCGGCCGAGGGCTTTGTGTCTCAACCTGAACCGCGCACCGTGGGGTTTGTTGCCCGTGGCCGGCAGATGCTGGCCGGAAACCTGATGTTCGCGGGGCACCTGGTGCAGGCCGAGGGGCGGTCGATCTGGGCCATCGACCCGCCCGATCCCGCTTTTGAGGAAGAAATCCACGGCTTCGGCTGGCTCGATGACCTGGCGGCCGTGGGCGACGCCAAGGCGCGCGCGCTGGCGCAGGCCTGGCTCTGGGAATGGATACGCCGTTATGGCAAGGGCCGGGGGCCGGGCTGGACGCCGGAGCTGACCGGGCGGCGCGTGATCCGCTGGATTCACCATGCGTTGTTCCTGCTGCGCGGGCGCAAGGCGGATGACAGCGAAGGGTTCTATTCTGCCCTGGCCGCGCAGACGCTGTTCCTGGCCAAGCGCGCCCATGTGGCCGCACCCGGGCTGGCGCGGTTCGAGGCAATGACCGGACTGCTGTACGCGGGCCTTTCCCTGCAGGGGATGGAGGCGCACGTGGCCCCGGCGCGTGAGGCGCTGGGCAGCGACTGCGCCAAACAGGTCAATGCGCAGGGCGGCATTCCCACCCGCAACCCCGAGGAACTGCTGGAGGTCTTTACCCTGCTGACCTGGGCGCAGCAGGCGCTGCAGGAGGCCGACCTCGACCCCGATCCACGCCATGTTGAGGCGATCGGTCGGATCGCGCCGACGCTGCGGACCCTGCGCCATGCCGATGGTGGGCTCGCGCGGTTTCACGGCGGTGGGCGAGGATTGGAAGGGCGGCTGGATCGTGCGCTTGCGGCCTCGGGCAACAAGAAACGGCAGGCGGACGGGCTGGCGATGGGGTTTGCCCGGCTTTCGGCCATGCGGACGTCCATCATCGTCGATGCGGCGCCGCCGCCTGCGGGCGCGGCCTCTGCCCGTGCCCATGCCTCGACCCTCGCGTTCGAACTGACCTCGGGGCGGCGACCAGTGATCGTCAACTGCGGTTCCGGCGGCGGCTTTGGCGAGGAATGGCGCCGCGCGGGTCGCGCGACGCCGTCGCATTCCACGCTTTGCCTGCAAGGGTATTCCTCGGCCCGGCTGGGGGCGCCGCGCTGGATCGGCGAGGCCCGACGCGAACTGCTGGAAGACGCGCCGCGCCACGTCCCGGTACAGATGAGCCACCTGCCCGACAGCCTTCGGTTCGAGGGCGGGCATGATGGTTATGTCACCGTGCAGGGGCTGACCCATGCGCGCAGCCTGGAACTGTCGCTGGACGGGCGCAGCCTGAAGGGAGAGGATTACCTCGTCGCCCTCGACGCCCCGTCCAAGAAACGCTTTGACCGGGCGATGGATTCGATGAAACTGGCGGGCCTTCCTTTCGAGATCCGCTTTCACCTGCATCCCGAAGTCGACGTGGCGTTGGACATGGGCGGCACTGCCGTCTCGATGGCGCTGCGCTCGGGCGAAATCTGGGTGTTTCGGTTTGACGGAGCCGTGGACATGACGCTTGACCCCTCGGTTTATCTGGAAAAGGGTCGATTGCAGCCGCGTGCGACGAAGCAGGTCGTTTTATCCGGCCGCGCGATGCAGTATGCGACGCGCGTCCGCTGGTCTTTGGCCAAGGCGCAGGAGACGGCCCTTGCCGTCCGTGACCTTGCCCGCGACGAGGTGGACGAGACCGCCTGACACGGTTTCTTGCCGCAATAGAATGACCTTCCGAGGGGATCCTCCATGTCCGACCTTCAGCCCGTGCGCCGCGCGCTGCTTTCCGTTTCCGACAAGACCGGCCTGACCGACCTGGGCCGCGCGCTGGCCGAAAAGGGAGTGGAATTGCTCTCGACCGGCGGCTCTGCCAAGGCGCTGCGCGACGCGGGTTTAAAGGTGCGGGACGTGGCCGACCTCACCGGTTTTCCGGAAATGATGGACGGGCGGGTCAAGACGCTGCACCCCAAGGTGCACGGCGGGCTGCTGGCACTGCGTGACAACGGGATGCACACGGCGGCGATGGCCGAGCACGGGATCGTACCGATCGACCTGCTGGTCGTGAACCTCTACCCCTTCGAGGAAACGGTAGCCAAGGGTGCCGACTATGACACCTGCATCGAGAACATCGACATCGGCGGCCCCGCGATGATCCGCGCGGCGGCCAAGAACCATGCTTTTGTCACCACCATCGTGGACGTCGAGGACTACGACGCATTGCTGGCAGAGCTTGACGCCAACGACGGTTTGACCTCCATCGAATTCCGCAAGCGGCAGGCGCAGATCGCATATGCCCGCACCGGCGCCTATGATGCCGCCGTCAGCACCTGGATGGCCGCCGCAATCGGCGAGGCGACCCCGCGCCGCCGGGTCTTTGCCGGCACGCTGGCGCAAAGCCTGCGCTACGGCGAGAACCCGCACCAGAACGCGGCCTTTTATACCGACGGCTCGATGCGTCCGGGCGTGGCCACGGCGGAACAGCTGCAGGGCAAGGAGCTGAGCTACAACAACATCAACGACACCGACGCGGCCTTTGAGCTGGTGTCGGAATTCCTGCCGGGCGACGGCCCGGCCTGCGCCATCATCAAGCACGCCAACCCCTCGGGCGTGGCGCGCGGCGCAACCATGAAGGAGGCCTACCAGAAGGCCTTCGACTGTGACCGTACCTCGGCCTTCGGCGGGATCGTGGCGCTGAACGGAGAGCTGGACGGCGAGACAGCCGAGGCGATTTCCGAGATATTCACCGAAGTCGTGATCGCCCCCGCCATCCATTACGACGCCAAGGACATCTTCGCGAAAAAGAAGAACCTGCGCCTGATCCTGGCGCCCGGCCTTGCCAACCCGGCCTCTGCTGGTCTGGCCTGGCGGCAGGTTGCGGGTGGCCTCCTGGTGCAGGACCGAGACAACGGCGCCCGCGCGCTGGACGACCTGAAGGTGGTGACGAAAGTCGCCCCGACGGAGGCGCAGATGCAGGACCTGCTGTTCGCCTGGAAGGTCGCGAAACACGTCAAGTCCAATGCCATCGTTTACGTCAAGGACCTTGCCACCGTGGGCGTCGGCGCGGGCCAGATGAGCCGGGTCGATTCGGCGCTGATCGCGGCCAAGAAGTCCGAGCGCATGGCCGAGGCGCTGGGCCTGCCCGCGCCGCTGACGCAAGGGTCCGCCGTGGCCTCTGACGCGTTCTTTCCCTTCCCCGATGGTCTGATGGAGGCGGCGGCGGCTGGTGCAAGCTGCGTGATTCAGCCCGGCGGGTCGATGCGGGACGACGAGGTGATCGCCGCGGCCGACGAGGCCGGCCTGGCGATGGTCTTTACCGGCATGCGTCATTTCCGCCACTGAAGTAGGAAGGGGGCGCCATGCCGGAGGCATGCTTTCAGCATGACCCCCGTCGCCTGCGGCGCCTCCCCCAGGGTATTTGGACCAAGAAGAAACATGGTGCCGGGCGCGGGACGGCAAAGCCGCTTGCGCGCCCGGTTTCCGCCCACTAGGTCTGCGGGCGACAAAAGCAGGAGGCGGTTCTGGCTGCAGCAGGTAAAGAGGCGTCGGGCGGGTTGAAGCTGGTGTTCTGGGTGACACTGGCGATCTTCCTGCTGGACCAGGTGACGAAATACCTGGTGGTGCATGTCATGGGACTTGCCAACAAGCTGGCCATCGAGGTCCTGCCGCCTTACCTCAATCTCCGCATGGCCTGGAATTACGGTGTCAATTTCGGCCTCTTCTCGGGCGATGCGGCGGCGACTCGCTGGATCCTGATCTCTGTCGCACTGGGCATCATCCTGTTTGTCGTGGTCTGGATGCGCCGCGACCCTCCGGGCGTCATGGGGCTGATCTCGGCCGGATTCCTGATCGGCGGGGCGCTGGGCAACGTGATCGACAGGCTGGTCTACGGTGCGGTGGCGGACTTTTTGAACATGTCCTGTTGCGGCATCGAAAACCCCTATGCCTTCAACGTCGCGGACATCGCGATCTTTATCGGCGCATTCGGGCTGATCCTTTTTCCCTCGCGCAAAAAGGCCCCGTGACGCCGCTTGCGAGATGGGGTAAGGCTGGCGAAACTCGGAATTCGGAGGGAAGCGATGCGGCGTGCGCATCTTGTTGCAATCCTTGGCCTGGCGGGCATCGCCTCCTGTTCGGTGATCGACCGTGACAAACCCCTTCACGATCTGCGCACCAACAGTGCGCAGCCCGAGGAATTTGCCATCGTTCCTAACAAGCCTCTGGTTCAGCCCGAAAGCTATGCCCAGCTGCCGCCGCCGACACCGGGTGGTGCCAACCGGACCGACCAGACACCCAAGTCCGACGCCGTTGCCGCATTGGGTGGCAATCCGTCGCGCCTGGTGGCCAGCGGGCCGGGTGTTCCGGCGGGCGACACTGCGCTGATCCAGCGGGCAAGCCGCTTTGGCCGCGACCCCGGAGTGCGCCAGGAACTGGCCCAAAAGGACGCGAAATTCCGCCGCTCCAAGTCGATCTTCAACTGGTCGATCGTGCCGCAGGACGACTATTACCGCGCCTACAGGCGAGAAACGCTGGACCCCTACCGCTGGTTGCGTGTCTACCGCCGTGCCGGGGCCAAGACTCCGGCGGCGCCGCCCAAAGAGTGACCTGCGCCGCGCGCGCCGGTCACGAGACTGTCACTCCGGCTTGAAGTTGCCGCCGCCGCGCGTACCTAATGCGACATCCGGAAAACCAGAGGATGCCGCATGCGCCGACTGACCCTGTTATTCGCTTTCGCCCTATCGCTGACCGCGCCTGTCGCCGTCTCCGCCCAGGAGGCGGGCAAGGTATCGACCTTTGCGCTGGACAACGGCATGGACGTTGTCGTGATCGAGGACCATCGTGCCCCGGTCGTGGTGCACATGGTCTGGTACCGCGCGGGATCTGCAGATGAACGCCCCGGCGCTTCGGGGGTGGCGCATTTCCTGGAACACCTGCTGTTCAAGGGCACCGATACATTGGCCCCGGGGGAATTCAGCGCAACCGTCGCCGCAAACGGTGGATCGGACAACGCATTTACCAGCTTCGACACCACCGCCTATCACCAGCGCGTCGCCGCCGACCGGCTGGGCCTGATGATGAAGATGGAAGCCGACCGCATGGTGAACCTGCGGCTCTCCGAAGCGGATATCCTGACCGAGCGCGAGGTCATCATCGAAGAGCGCAACATGCGGGTAGAGAACAGCCCCGGCGCGCTGTTCCGTGAACAAAAGAACGCCGCGCTCTACCTGAATCATCCCTATGGCACGCCGGTGATCGGCTGGCGACACGAGATGGAACAGTTGGACCTGGACGACGCACTGGCCTATTACCGCCAGTTCTATGCGCCCAACAACGCCATCCTGGTCGTCGCCGGGGACGTGACCCCCGAAGAGGTGCGCACCCTGGCCAAAGAGCACTACGGCCCGCTTCCCGCCAATCCCGACCTCGGCGATCGCGCCCGTCCGACCGAACCCCGACACCTGTCGGAACGGCGGATGACCTATACCGACCCGCGCGTCTCGCAGCCTTATATCACCCGCAGCTATCTTGCCCCGGCCCGGACAAGTGGCGCCCAGCAGGAGGCGGCGGCGCTGGCCATCCTGTCCCAGGTTCTTGGTGGAGGGCAGACCTCTGTCCTGACCCAGAAACTGCAGTTCGAAAGCCGGGTCGCAGTCTATACCGACGCCTATTACGACGACACCACGCTGGACGCCTCCAGCTTTACGCTGGTGGTTGTGCCAGCTCCGGGTGTCAGCCTCGAAAAGGCAGAAGCCGCGCTTGACGAAGTGCTGGCCGAGGTGATCGCGGAGGGCATCGACGCCGACCAGCTTGACCGGATCAAGTTCCAGATCAAGGCATCCCAGATCTACGCGCTGGACAATCCCGCCAGCATCGCGCGCCGCTATGGCAATGCGCTGACCACCGGCCTGACTGTCGACGACGTGCAGGACTGGCCCGACGTGCTACAGGCCGTGACGGGCGAGGACATCGTCGCGGCCGCGCAAAAGGTGTTCGACCGCCGCCAATCCGTGACCGGTTACCTGATGGCACCGGACGCACAGACCCCGCAGCAGGAGGTGACCCAATGATCCGCCGCTTTGTCCTTGCCTTCGGCATGATCTGTGCCGGTTTCGCCGCTCATGCCGAGATCGAGATCCAGGAAGTGACCAGCCCCGGCGGTTTCAAGGCCTGGCTGGTCGAGGAGCCATCGATTCCCTTCGTCGCGCTGGAAATCCGGTTCCTGGGCGGGGCTTCTCTGGATGCGCCGGGAAAACGCGGGGCGACCAACCTGATGGTCGGCTTGCTGGAAGAGGGCGCCGAGGACCTGGACGCGCGCGGATTTGCCGAGGCGCGCGACGGGATCGCGGCGCAGTTCCGCTATGACGTGGGTGATGACACGGTCAGCGTTTCGGCCAAGTTCCTGACCGAAACGCGGGACGAGGCCGTTGACCTGCTGCGGTCCTCGCTGGTCTCGCCCCGTTTCGACGAGGTCGCCATCGAACGCGTCCGCGATCAGGTGCTGTCCGGCATCCGGTCCGACGCCACCGACCCGGACGAGATCGTGGGCGATGCCTTTTACGGGCTGGTCTTTGGCGATCATCCCTACGGGACCAACCAGAACGGCACCGTGGAAAGCGTCACGGCCCTGACCCGGGCCGATATCGTCGACGCCCATCGTGCCGCGCTGGCCCAGGACCGGATCTATGTCGGCGCCGCAGGCGACATCAGCGCCGAGGAACTGGGCGCGTTGCTGGACAAGCTGTTTTCGGACCTGCCCGAAACCGGCGCGCCGCAGCCCGCCGACGTGGAGGTGCAGACCGAGGCCGGTGTGACCGTTGTCCCCTTTGACACCCCGCAATCGGTGGCGATCTTTGGCCACAAGGGGATGACGCGGGACGATCCCGATTTCTTTGCCGCCTACGTGCTGAACACGATCTTTGGCGGCGGCGGGTTCGAGGCGCGGCTGATGCACGAGGTGCGTGAAAAGCGTGGCCTGACCTATGGCGTCTATTCCTACCTCTCGCCGCGCGAGCACGCCGAACTGATGCTGGGTCGCGTGGCCTCTGCCAATGACCGTATCGCCGAGACTGTAGACGTGATCCGCGATGAATGGACCAAGATGGCGACCGAGGGTGCGACACCCGAGGAGCTGGAGCGCGCCAAGACCTACCTGACCGGCGCCTATCCGCTACGGTTCGACGGCAACGCGCCGATTGCCCGGATCCTGGTGGGGATGCAGATGGACGACCTGTCGCCCGACTACATCACGACGCGCAACGCCAAGATCGAGGCGGTCACGCTGGAAGACGTCAAGCGCGTGGCTGGCGAGCTGATGAAACCGGACGAACTGCGCTTTGTCGTGGTCGGCCAGCCCGAGGGGCTGGAGGCGACCGTGGGGCAGTAGCGCTATACCTGCCATAGAAAAAGGGCTGGGAAACGTAGTGTTCCCAGCCCTTTCTTTTTTGTTTCGAGAGCGAAGTCGGCTCAGTTCATCAGGCCCGCGTGGCGCAGGGCGCTGTCCACCTTGGCGCGTGTCCCTTCGGTCAGCGGCACCAGCGGCAGACGCACCTCGTCCGAGCCCAGACCCAGCCGCGACATGGCGTATTTGGCGCCGCAGAGGCCCGGCTCGGTAAAGATCGCCTGGTGCAGAGGCATCAGCCGGTCCTGGATCTCCAGCGCCTTGCCGTAGTCGCCGGCCAGGCAGGCCTCTTGCAGTTCGGCGCAGAGGCGGGGTGCCGCGTTCGCGGTGACGGAAATGCAGCCGATCCCGCCCTGGGCGTTGAAACCGTGCGCGGTGGCATCCTCGCCCGAGATCTGCAGGAAGTCCTGACCGCAGGTGATGCGCTGCTGGCAGACGCGGGCCAGGTCGCCGGTGGCATCCTTGACGCCGACGATGCGCGGCAGCTTGGCCAGTTCGCCCATCGTGTCCGGTGACATGTCCACGACCGAACGGCCGGGGATGTTGTAGATGATGATCGGGATGTCGGCGCAGTCATGCACCGCCTTGAAATGCGCGATCAGACCGGCTTGGGTCGGCTTGTTGTAATAGGGCGTCACCACCAGCGCGCCATCGGCGCCGACCTTGGCGGCATATTCGGTAAAGCGGATCGCCTCGTCGGTATTGTTCGACCCGGCCCCGGCGATCACCGGGATGCGGCCCGCGACCGCCTCGACCACGCAGGCGATGACTTCTTCGTGTTCGCGGTGCGTCAGCGTCGGGCTTTCGCCGGTCGTGCCCACGGGAACCAGCCCGTGAGAGCCTTCCTCGATGTGCCATTCGACCAGCTTTTTGAGCATGTCGAAATCCACTGCGCCGTCCTTGAACGGCGTGACCAGGGCAGGCATTGAACCTTTAAACATGACACGCTCCTTTCATTTGTCCGGCCCGGTGCGACTTGCGGTGGAAACCCGCCGACCCCGCGACTATGTGAGTTGCACGAGCCCGCCCCGGACGTATCCTTTGCAAGAAGCGTCTATTCCTTTTCATCACGGAAAAAGCAAGTCGATGTCACGTCTCCTTGCCTTGTTGTTGCTGTTCGTCACCGCCCTGCCGGCATTTGCGCAGGAGCGCGGAGCGTCTTTGGCCAAGGCCATGCAGTCCATGCGCGAGGGCAACTGGGCGGCGGCCCGAATCGCGGCACGGGGCGACGGGCAGGCGGCGGTGGACGTGATCCTCTGGCACGCGCTGCGGGCGGGCCGTGGCGATGCCCGTGAGGTGCAGGATTTCCTGTCGCGCCACCCTGACTGGCCGGGGTTGCCCTACCTGCGCGAAAAATCCGAACCCACCATGTCCGAGGCCTCTCTGGACGAGATCCGGACTTTCTTTGCCGATGCGCTGCCGCAGACGGGCAGCGGCGCGCTGTCCCTGGCCAAGGCGCACATGGCGCAGGGCAACGAGGGGGCGGCGCAGGCCGATATCGTTCTGGCCTGGCGCACGCTGTCGATGACCTCGGACGAACGCCGCGCCTTTCTGATCACCTGGGGTGAGATCCTGCGCGACCATCACGAGGCGCGTCTGGACATGGCGCTATGGCAGGGGTGGAGCCGGGACGCGGGCCAGATGATGGGTCTTGTCGACGAAGGCTGGCAGGCGCTGGCACAGGCGCGGCTGGCGCTGCGCACATCGGCGCCCGGCGTGGACACGCTGATTGCCAAGGTGCCCGAGGATCTGGCCGATCACCCGGGGCTGGCCTACGAGCGGTTCCTGTGGCGTGTGCGCAAGCGGCGCACAGAGGACGCCATCGCGCTGTTGCGCGCGCAATCGGCCAGCCCGGCGGGCCTGGGCGAGCCTTGGGCCTGGGCGCCGGAGCGGATCGACCTTGCCCGCGAGCGGATGCGCGCCGGCGCCTATGCCGAAGCCTACGAGATCGCCGCCCGGCACTGGCTGGTCGAAGGCAGCGAATTTGCCGAGCTGGAGTGGATCGCCGGTTTTATCGCCCTGCGGTTCCTCGACCGGGCCGACCTGGCCGTGATGCATTTCGAGAATTTCAGCGATGCCGTCTGGACCCCGATTTCCGCCGGACGCGGCGGCTATTGGCTGGGCCGCGCCTACGAGGCGGCGGGCGAGGCGGAGAAGGCGAAAGAAGCCTATACGGCGGGGGCCGAGTACCAGACGTCTTTCTACGGGTTGCTGGCGGCGGAACGTGCCGGTTTGCCGCCGGACCCGACGCTGGCGGGCAACGATGCCTTTGACGACTGGCGCAAGGCCGATTTCACCAAGTCCAGCGTCTTTGAGGCGGCAATCCTTTTGCTCGCCGCCGGGGAAACGAACCTGGGTGAACGGTTCCTGACCCACCTGGCCGAGTCGCTGGACCGCGAAGGCATGGGCCGCATGGGCATGATGCTGATGGAGATGAATCGTCCGCATATCCAGGTCATGCTGGGCAAACGCGCGGCCCAATTCGGCATCCAGTTGCCCGGACCCTACTACGCGCTGGATCCGCAGGTGACAGAGGGCGAATACCCGGTGCCCAAGGAACTGGTGCTGTCCATCGCGCGGCGCGAGTCCGAATTCGATCCGGGGGTGATTTCCGGGGCCGGTGCGCGTGGCTACATGCAGCTGATGCCGGGCACGGCCAAGCTGGTTTCTGGCCAGCTGGGCGTGGAATACGATCTTGACCGGCTGCTGACCGATCCGGGCTATAACGCCAAGCTGGGGTCGCGTTACCTTGCGGGGTTGGCGGAGCGGTTCGACGGCAATGCGGTGATGATGGCGGCGGGATACAACGCCGGGCCGGGTCGACCGATCGGATGGATGGAACGCTTTGGCGACCCGCGCAAGGGCGACATCGACATCATCGACTGGATCGAGATGATCCCCTTCGACGAGACCCGCAACTACGTCATGCGGGTCACCGAGAGCCTGCCGGTCTATCGCGCGCGGCTGGGCAAGCCGCCGCATCCGGTGCCGTTCAGCGAGGAATTGGTCGGCGGCACGCTCAAGGCGACGCTGGATTGACGTGTGGCCGCCGGGGCAGGGGGCTCTGCCCCCTCTGGACCTTCGGTCCATTCACCCCCGGAGGTATTTTTTCGCCCAAAGAAACAGGGGTGACGGCTTCGGGTGACTCTCAGGTGTCTTTTTGACGCGCACGCCAGAGAGTGAACAGCCCGGCCGCAACGATCATCGCGGCGCCGAAGACCACGTTCCAGCGCAGCGTCTCGCCAAAGACGACTAGTCCCAAGGTGCTGGCAAAGACCAGTTGCAGGTAGGCAAAGGGCTGTACCGCGCTGGCCTCGGCCACCTCGTAGACGCGGATCATCAGGTAGTGTCCTGCTGCCCCGGTCAGGCACAGCAGACCCATCCAGGCCCAGTCCGGCCCTGTCATCGGTACCCAGAACCAGGCCCCGATCGCCGTGGCGACCACGACACCGGATACGCCGGTGTAGAAGAAGGACGTGGCGGAGCTGTCGCCTCGGGCCACGTAGCGCGTCAGCAGCGCGTAGAGTGCGAACATCAGCGCCGCAAGCAGCGGGATTGCCGCATAGGGTGAGAACACCCCGCCCGAGGGTTGCAGGATGATGATGACCCCGACAAAGCCCACCGCGATGGCCGTCCAACGGCGCCAGCCGACATGTTCGCCCAGCACGGGGCCGGACAGTGCGGCCACAAGCAGAGGATAGGCGGCAAAGACCGCGTGACTTTCGACCAGTCCCAGAAAGACGAAGGCCAGCACCATCACGTTGATCTCGACCACCAGCAGCGCGCCGCGAAAGACCTGCAACCAGGGGAAGGCGCTCTGCGCCGCCGCGCGCAGGCCCCCCGCCTTGCGGCCCGCCACGGTCAGCACGAAGGCGGCAAAGAACCAGTAGCGGATCATCACCACCATCATGACGTTGTACTCCGCCGCCAGGTGGCGCGAAATGCCGTCCTGCAACGCAAAGACGAAGGTGGTGGCCACCATGAGCCAGATGCCGAGGCGCGTGTTCTGCTGAGCCATTGCGATATGTCCGGGGTCTCGCCGTCCCGATGGCCCCGCCGTGCGGGTCAGCCGGAGCGCGATGGTTTCAGGGCGGTCGTCATGTGACGTTTCCGGCCATAGCCCGCCGCGCGTGTGACCTCAAGCCCCGCATCCGCCAGCGCACGGCGCACGTGACCTGCCGCCGTGTAGGTGGCCGCCGTGCCGCCCGCGGTCATGTGCCGGGCAACCTGGGCCATCAGCTCGGCGTCCCAAAGCTCGGGGTTCTTGGCGGGAGAGAAACCGTCCAGAAACCAGGCATCGGCCAGCCCGTCCCAGCGCGGCACGGTCTGGCGTGCGTCGCCTTCGATCATCTCGAACCGCAGGTCGGCCAGGTCAAAGTGTGTCCTGCCCCAATGTGGCGCCAGTTCGGTCGCAAGATCGGCGATTTCGGGAAAGCTTGCCTGTGCCCGGGTCATTTCGGCGGGCGACAGGGGAAAAGCCTCGAAGGTCGTGAAATGCAGGCGGGCACCCTGGCCCGACGCCCGCCAGAGCCGCAGCGCGGCGAGCAGGTTCAGCCCGGTGCCAAAGCCCAGTTCCGCGATGTGGAACCCCTCGCGGAACCGGCCCGGCAGCCCGTTGCCTGCCAGAAACACATGCGCGGTTTCGGCCAGCCCGTTTTCCAGGCTGTAATAGGGATCGTCGAAACGGGTCGAGACCGGGATCTCGTCCCGCCAGTCCAGATCGCTGCTCTGGTCGGGCATGGCATTCTTCCTTATCAACGGGCCGAGTTCTGACGAGGAGGGCTGGCAATGGCAAGCGTCGAGGTGACGGTGCGCGGGGCGGGGATATTCGGCCTGTCGGTGGCCTGGGCCTGCACGCGGCGGGGCGCGATGGTGCGCGTGGTCGACCCCTATGGTCCCGGGGCCGGGTCGTCGGGCGGGATCGTTGGCGCGCTGGCCCCGCATGTGCCCGAGAACTGGAACGAGAAGAAAGCGTTCCAGCTCGAGAGCCTGCTGATGGCAGAGGCGTTCTGGGCCGAGGTCGAGGAAACCGGCGGTGTCAGCCCCGGCTACGCCCGCACCGGTCGGTTGCAGCCCTTGGCGGATGCGGCGGCCATTGCCCTGGCAGAGGCCCGTGCCAAGGGGGCCGGGGCGCTCTGGCAGGGCAGGGCGCACTGGGAGGTGATCCCGGCCGAGGGGCGGTCCGGGCTGGCACCGTTCACCCCCACGGGCATGCTGATCCGCGATACGCTGACCGCCCGCATGTGTCCGCGCCGTGCCTGCGCCGCACTGGTGGCGGCGCTGCAGGTTTCTGGCGTCGAGATCGTGAAAGAGGCGCCGGACGAAGGCGTCGTGGTCTGGGCGACCGGCTGGCGGGGGCTCGGCGAGCTGACCGAGGCCCTGGGCCGCAAGATCGGCGACGGGGTGAAGGGGCAGGCGGTGCTCCTGCGGTATCCGGCGCAGGACGATCCACAGCTTTTCGTCGATGGGCTGCACATCATCCCCCATGCGGATGGGACCGTGGCCGTCGGCTCTACCTCGGAGCGCGATTTCGACGATCCGGTGTCGGTGGACGAGCAGTGCCAGGTGCTGGTCGACCGTGCCTATGCGGCAGTGCCCGCCCTGCACGGCGCCACCGTGTTGGAGCGTTGGGCCGGTGTGCGCCCGCGCGCCCGCTCTCGCGCGCCGCTGCTGGGGGCATGGCCGGGAAGGCCTGGGCATTTCGTGGCCAATGGCGGGTTCAAGATCGGCTTTGGCATGGCGCCCAAGGTGGGCGAGGTCCTGGCCGACCTCGTTCTGGAGGCGCGCGATACCATCCCGGCGGGCTTCGGGTTTGACGCCCTGAAGTAAGTTCAGGCTCAGGCGTCGGCCTGTCGGGGATCGTGAATGCGGCACGTCCAACTGTGTAGCCGCCAACCCGGGTGGCTGTTCGTCCAATTCGCAAGCTCTGCCTGCCCGTGGAGCTTGCGGGCCATCAGGCTGACGTCCTGGAACAGGACATGCCGTTCTTCACAATGATGACGATCAAGGATCAGGCATGTAACAAAGACCAACTCTAGCATGAAACGACCTCCGCAAAAATGTGGTGTCGATCCTTGGGCTCGGCCTTGGGGACATGTCCTGAAGAATTTCTGAATTTTGTCTGAAAGCCGCCGCGCCAGCGGCGTCCGTGCGCGTTAAGATTGCGCAGCTTCCGTCTCGCACGCGCATTCGATGAAGGGCACGCGTGCCTGCCGAACCTTGATGCCCAGGGACACAGTCAGCGCATCCAACCCTCTCCGGGTCTCCAGCGATATCCGGCCCGTGACTTGCCGTCCGACAAACCCGTTCCAAAACCGAATGTCACCGTGTCCGGATCACATTCGAGCCGGGCGAGGGCCTGTCCGTCCTTCGAGACGATCACACCGCCAAAGCTCCGCGCAGTATCGTCGGCATCGACCTGACGTTCGACCTCGGCCAGGGCTGGTGGTCGAGCATGGCATAGGGTTCGAAACGTTCCCTCTCGGGGCGCTCCGGCGGGCCAAAGCGGTAGACGGCGGCGTCCTGTTCCGCGCAGACCTCCAGGATCTTTGGGGACCCTTCGATACGGCATTGGACAAAGGTGGCGTGGGGCGTGGAACCGTCGGCGACTGCCGGCCCGGCTGCCAGGTGGCACAGGGAAAGACAGCGGATCACGATCCCTCCCGGAAAATGAAACGTGCCGGACCATAGGTCCGGCACGCGGGGCGCTCCAGGCGCGGTCTCATGGCCCGAAGGCCGGCGTATCAGTCGAACTTGCGCGAGGGGGCCAGCACCTTGGCCTCGCCGATCAGGACTTTCTTGCCGTCCACCGCGCAATGGGTTTCCAGCGTGACACGGCGCTTTGCGTGGTCGATGTCGACGACCTTGACCTCGGCATAGACCATGTCACCCGGACGTACCGGCCCGAGGAATTTCAGCGTCTGGCCCATGTAGACCGTGCCGTGACCCGGCAGTTGCTCGCCGATGACGGCAGAGATCAGGCCGGCGGTCAGCATCCCGTGGGCGATCCGGCCCTCAAAGATCGTGTCCTGGGCATAGTCATCGTCCAGGTGCACCGGGTTCCGGTCGGTCGAGACCTCGGCGAACATCTCGATGTCCTGATCGGTCACCTGTTTGCGCAGGTACCGGGTCATCCCCATTTCGATGTCTTCGATGCAGATCGTGCCCCGGGGCATATTGTCCAACATCCGGCCCTCCATGTGCAAACCGTTCGGTAATAAATGCGCGGGTTGTTCGCGCTTTCGGTAATTTTATTACTTTGCGGTTGCAGCAAAGGCAAGCAAAATCTGCCTCAGCGTAACGTGCCTATGAAAAAGCTGGGATTGATCATTTCCTTTTCGATATAGGCGTTTAGCGCGTCGGGATCGGGTTGCTGCGTCGTTTTGGTCTCTGCCCGTGCCAATCCGCCGCTGATGAAAAGGGAATCGATGTCCTCGCCCATCGCGCCGTCGATGTCGGTATGGGCGCCGTCCCCGATGGCCAGGATGCCGGCGTCCGGTACGCCCTTGCGGTGCGCGGCCAGGCGACGGCGGGCCAGGTCGTAGATCGGTGGATGCGGCTTGCCGAAATAGAGGCTCTCGCCGCCCATCTCGGTATAAAGTTTCGCAAGTGCCCCCGCACACCATTCACGCCGCTCACCCCGATCGACGACGATGTCGGGATTGGCGCAGAGCAGCTTGAGGCCCTTCTGCTTGGCATAGAGGAACTCCGGTCGGTTTACCTCGGGGTCGGCATGGGGGTCGAAGGGGCCGCAACAGATGATGCCCTCGGCCTCGTCCAGTTCGACCTGCTCGATCTCGACCGGATCCTCGATGATCTTGAGCGGCTCGAAAAAGGAATGGTCAAAGGTCTGCCCCATGAACCAGACCTTGCGCCCCACGGCGCCACGGAACATCGCGGCGCGGGCACTGTCGCCCGAGGTGGCGATATCGTCCCAGGCGTCCTGCGGCACGCCGAAGCGGTCCAGCTGCTTGGCAACCTCATGGCGAGAGCGGGGGGCATTGGTCACGAGGATCACGCAGCCGCCGCGCTGGCGGTAGCCCTGCAGTGCCTCAACGGCCGAGGGGATCGCCTCCACGCCATTGTGGACGCATCCCCAGAGATCGACGAAGCAGGCGTCGTACCGGTCGGAGATTTCGGAAAGGGCGGTGATGATCTGGGTCATGTCGGCGGGTCCTCGTCGCGCGATTGTCGACCCGCTCATCCCATATACCGACCGCTCTGGAAAGGGCCGGCACCCTCAGGCCCGTTTCAGGCCTGCTGGTTCATCCGCTCGACATGGGCGCGCATTTCTTCGGCGTCAGAGCGTGCCTCGCGCAGCCCTTCCATCGCCGCCGAAAGTTCCGCCTCGGTCTGGGCCAGCTGGTTGGTCAGCTCGGCCTCGCGCTGTTGCAGGTAGGTGATGGCCTGGTCGCGGGTTTCCTCCGCCTCGTGCAGCTCCTGGCTCATCTTTTCCAGCTGGTCCATGTCGGCCTGGCTGACGCGCTTGAACCGATGCACCAGCCAATGGGCGAACCAGCCCAGCAGGAAGGCAACGAAGAGGATCGCCGCGGTCGTCACGATGAATTCGGTCCTATTCATCCCCAGTTCCTCTGCCCTTTGGCGGCCTGATCCTGCCCAGTTCCGGATTCGGCTGCGCCTCAGCCGGTGCACCGGGGTCGATTGCGGGAGCCGCGTCCACCGTTTCCGGGTCGACGTCTGCCGCGACAGGATCCGGATCCGCAGCCGGGTCCGAATCGCCCGGTTCCACCCCTTCTTCGCCCTCTTCCGGTTCGGGTTTCAAGAGCTTGAATTCGATCCGGCGGTTGGCCTCGCGGCCTTCTTCGGTGCCGTTGTCGGCAATCGGGACGGTCTCACCATAGCCCTTTGCCGTGTAAGAGCGCGTGGGCACCCGCCGCGCACGCAAGGCGTCAAGGACAGCCTGGGCGCGGTCGCGGCTCAGTTCCTGGTTCATGATCTCGCGGCCCTGGCTGTCGGTATGGCCGCCGATTTCAAGCGCGATGTCGCCGCATTGCTTCAGCAGGTCGGCCAGTTCGTCCATGATATCCTCAGCCGAGGCATCCAGCCGGGCAGAGCCGGGTTCGAACGTGATCTTACGGTCGCCGATGATCTCGACGATCATCGCCTCGCATTCCTCTGGCGTGGGCAGGCCGGCGATCGGGTCCAGGGCTTCGACATATTCAACGTTGATGTCAAAGGCCGCGGCCTCGCCCAGCTTGGCCACCAGCAGGTCGGCAATCTGGGCGCTGGCCTCGGTGTTGCCGGTCTTGCCGGTGACGGTCACCAGGTCAGGGGTCACCGTGACCGCGCCATGTGACAACAGCGCCAGCGCGTCCAGACTGGCCAGCACACGCACCGTCCAGTCGCCGGGCACGCCCTCGGTGACGCGGGCCGCCGTATAGACCGCTTCGGAGCTGAAGAGCGCCCTTGCAAAGCTGTCCGCGGTGGCGCGCGCCTGTTCCGTGCCCAGCCTGCCGCGCAGTTGCACGGCGCCTTCCGGGCTGAGCGTGGCCACGAAATCCGGCGCGCCCTCGGGTTCGGCGTCAGGCGGTTTGGGCAGGTCGGCGGTCAGCGCAAAGAGATCGGGCAGGGCCGCTTCCAGCTCGCCGACAACCCGGTCGAACAGCGCCTGGTTGGTGCCTTCCAGCGCCACAAGGGACACATCCGCGTTCGAAAAGGTCAGCGTGCCGCCACCCAGTTCCGCCAGCTTGGCAATGCCGATTTCCACCGCGTCCGCCCATTTGCGTGATGGCACACCCAGCCCCAGACGGCAGCTGGCCTTGCCTTCCAGGCCCGCCTTGGCCGCCGCCCGCAGGATGCGGTCGCGACCGGTCTCGGTGTCGGCGGAGCAGGCGTCGAACCGTGCCCCCTCTTCGTCGATGGCAAAGCGCAGCGTGAAAGGAGAGATAACCGGGCGCGGGGCCGAGAAATCCATTGCCAGGCGCAGGTCCTGGGGCTTGCGCCGGGTCAGCGCGGCTTCCAGTCGGCTGCGGGCCTCGGGGCTTTCGGTCATGGCCTTGATCGCCACCTTGTCGGCGGCGACAGAAATCTTGGACCGGGGCAGGTCCTGAAGCGCGGTGGAGGCAAACTCCAGCGCGTCGGCCCAGCCTTCGGGGGCCGGGAAATCGGCGGTTTCCAGCAGGTCCATCACCTGCCCGTCGCCTGCAAGGCCGCGCAAGCTCTCGATCAGCGCGTCGCGGTCGGTGGAGGCCGGGACCAGCCCGATGACAGAGATCCCGGCATCGTTGCGCAGGATCTCGACCGAAAAGCTGGGCGGGGCGATTTTCTCGGGTTCTTCGACCAGCATCTGGTCGATCACCCGGCTGGCATCGACGACGCGGCCCGCCGCGCTCAACGCCTGGAACCGCGCCGCTTCGTCCGGGGCGGTGCCGAAAAGAAAGACCTGCAGGCCGTTGGTGTCGACCTCGGCCCAGGTCAGACCGTCCGAATCCAGTTCGGTCAGAACGCCGGTCAGCGAGGCGCGTTCCACGACGTTGCCGGCGATGTTTGCGGTCACGAGGCTGAACACGCCCGCCGCAGCGAAAATGCCACCAGTGATGACTAACGAGGAGAGGCGCATGGGCGCGGTATTTTCCTTGTTTTTTCGGAACTGATACGCAAGCGCGCCGGACGGTGCAATCAGACGATCAGGGCGATGGCGAAAAACAGCACAGGCAGCAGCCCGGCGTCCCGGTTGGATCGGAACAGGCTCAGCAACCGGTCATGATCGTCCATCTTCAGGCGCCGCAATTGCCAGACCATGTGCCAGCCCATTGCCCAGGGGCCGCCGATCATCAGGATCAGTGCCAGCAGGTTGCCCTCCGGCGCCGCTGCCACGATGGCCAGTCCCATAAGCGCGACCGAGGCCACCAGAAACCGGCGCAACCATTTCGGCGTGTCGTCCCCGAACAGCCGTGCGGTGGATTTGACCCCGATCAGCGCATCGTCTTCCTTGTCCTGGTGGGCATAGATCGTGTCATAGAACAGCGTCCACGCCATTCCGGCGAGGTAGAGAAGCACCGCCGGCAGTTCCAACCGCCCGCTGTGGGCGGTCCAAGCCAGCAAGGCGCCCCAGTTGAATGCGATGCCCAGGAAGATCTGTGGCCACCAGGTAAACCGCTTGGCAAAGGGGTAAACCGCGACCGGCGCCAGCGACAGAACCCCAAGTGCGATGGCCGCAGGCGGAAAAGTGATGAGGATCAGAAAGGCCACCAGCGACTGAAGGACCGCCCAGGCCAGCGCCTGTTTCGTCGTCACCTGGCCAGATGGAATCGGGCGCGAGGCCGTGCGCGCCACCGATCCGTCTATCCCGCGGTCGGTGATGTCGTTCCAGGTGCAGCCAGCTCCGCGCATCAGCACCGCCCCGATGCCGCAGCCCGCAAAGATCCACAGGTCGAACCAGTAGGCCTGCCCGTTGTTGACCATCGACAACAACAGCCCCCACCAGCAGGGCAACAGCAAGAGCCAGGTGCCGATGGGACGATCCGCGCGACTCAGCCGCAGGTAGGGGCGCGTCCACTGCGGCGCCCAGGTATCGACCCAGTTGCCGCTGACCGCGTCACGGACCCGTCCTTCGGCCTCTGGTCTCTGATGCGTCCCGGACATATGGTCCCCTCCATGACGGTGACACCGAAAATCCGGCTCTTTGTAGAGCACCCTTTGGCCGAGGAACAACAGGTGACCCTGTCGCGGGAGCAGGCGCATTACCTCTTTGGGGTGATGCGGCTGACCACCGGCGCGCAGGTGGCCCTGTTCAACGGGCAGGACGGCGAATTCCGCGCCGAAGTCGTGGAAGCGGGCAAGCGCGGCGGCATGCTGGTCTGTCTTGACCAGACCGCGCCGCAGTCGATGCCGCCCGACCTCTGGCTGATGTTCGCGCCGATCAAGAAGGCGCGCACCGATTTTATCGTCGAGAAATCGGTCGAGATGGGCGCGCGCCGGATCTTGCCCGTCCAGACCAAGTTCACGAATTCCGAACGCATCCGTCAGGACCGGCTGCAGGCGCATGCCACCGAGGCGGCTGAACAATGTGGGGCCACCTTCGTCCCCGAGGTCACGGATCTGCACCGTCTGGACCGGCTTCTGGCGGACTGGCCAGAGGGGCGTCAGCTGATGTTCTGCGATGAGGCGCAGGCCGGGGCACATCGGCGCCTGCCTGACACCGATGCCCCCTGGGCGATTCTCATCGGCCCCGAGGGCGGGTTTTCCGATGCCGAACGCGCCCGGCTGCACGCGCTGCCCTTTGCGCATGCGGTGGCGCTGGGCCCGCGCATCCTGCGTGCGGACACCGCCGCCGTGGCGGCGCTGACCCTCTGGCAGACCACGCTGGGAGACTGGCAATGATCCGCAAGGCCACGCCCGCCGACATCGGCCCGATGGCGGCCTTTCTCGACGCCCACGTCGAAACCTCGATGTTCCTGCTCGGCAACCTCGAGGCGCATGGCACCGAGGACACGACCCATCCGCACGGCACCGCCTTTTTCCTGCGCGAAACCGGCGACGGCATCACGGGGGTCTTTGGTTGTACCAACGGCGGCTTCCTGATGTGCCAGCTGCCCGGCCTCGGCGCGACAGAGGCGCAGACATACGCCCATCTTCTGAAGGGCTATACGCTGCAGGGCATGACCGGCGATGCGGATCAGGTGCAGGTGATCCTGGACGCGCTGCCCGTTCCCGAGGAGGCCTGGCGGCTGAACCGGGTCGAACCGCTCTACCGGATGGACATCGGCGGACTGGCTTCGGACAGGACTGTCCGGCCACCGGCCGAGGCGGATGTGCCGCGGCTGACCGAGTGGTTCGCGCAGTACATGACGGAAACCGGGACGGCCCCGCCGGGCGAGCTGCAAGAGGCCGCTCTGCGCCGGGCCGAGATGGCCGTGGGCGCGCCGCGTATCCGAATCCTGGAGCGTGACGGCAATCCCGTGGCGATGGCGGCGATCAACGCAAAGGCCGGGCAGGCGGTGCAGGTCGGGGGTGTCTTCGTGCCCACGGCCCTCCGGGGTCAGGGGCTGGGCGGGCAGGTGGTACAGGCGCTCTTGGCCGAAATGGCGGGGCAGGGCGCCACAACCGCCATTCTCTTTGCCGCGTCGCCGCAGGCGGCAAAAACCTATGAACGCATCGGCTTTGCCCGTGTCGGCGGCTATCGCATCGCCATGCTGGACAAGGCCATCCTGCTGGGAGACCCCCGGTGATCCGCCGCGAAGCCGCCCAGACCCTGCGCCAGTGGCAGGAGGCGCTGATCGGGCTCGCCACAATGGCGCTGGGGGCCTATTGGGGGTTCTTCACCGGCGGCGGGCTGCTGCACTGGATCGGTTACCTGGTGATCCTCCTTGGCGTGGCCCTGACAGTCACCGGCGTGCAGCGCGCGCGCTTTCGCCGGGGCGGCGGCGGCCCCGGCGTGGTGCAGGTGGTCGAACGTCGTGTCAGCTATTTCGGACCGCTGTCGGGCGGGATCGTCGATCTGGACGCGCTTGAGGCGCTCAGCCTCGATCCGACCTCGGAACCGCCGGTCTGGCTGCTGATGGCGCCGGGCCAGCCGCGCCTTGAAATTCCCCTGACCGCCAAGGGCGCCGACCAGCTTTTTGATGCCTTCGCTACCCTTCCCGGCATTCGCACGGAACACATGCTGCGGCAAATGCAAGAGCGCGCGGCGCATCAAGTTGTCATCTGGCGCGCGCCTTCTGTGCGCGACGCCGCCAGAAGGCTGCATTGACACTCTGGCCGATTGGCGACAACAGATTAGGTTCACAAGCGCGAGCAGACCGGGAGCCCCCACATGTCCATTCCCCAATCCGGCGGCGGGCCGATCACCTCTCATGACCAATTGGCAGAGTACCTGGCCTCGGGCTGCAAGCCGAAGGATCAATGGCGCATCGGCACCGAGCATGAGAAATTCGGCTATTGCAAGGACACGTTGAAGCCGCTGCCCTACGACGGCGACCGCTCGATCCGCGCGGTGCTGGAGGGGCTGCGTGACCGCCACGGCTGGGATCCGGTCAGCGAGGGCGGACATATCATCGGCCTGAGCAAGGACGGTGCCAACGTGTCGCTGGAGCCGGGCGGGGCGCTGGAGCTGTCGGGCGCGCCGCTGGAAACCATCCACCAGACCTGCGACGAGGTGAACGAACACCTGGCGCAAGTGAAGGACATCGCCGACGAGATCGGCGTGGGCTTCATCGGGCTGGGCGCGGCGCCGATCTGGACGCATGAGGAAATGCCGCTCATGCCCAAGGGCCGTTACAAGCTGATGGATGCCTACATGGACAAGGTGGGCACCACCGGCAAACAGATGATGCGCCGGACCTGCACCGTTCAGGTGAATCTCGATTTCGAGACCGAGGCGGACATGGTGCAGAAGATGCGCGTGGCGCTGGCATTGTCCCCCGTGGCCACGGCGCTCTTTGCCAATTCGCCCTTCTTCGAGGGCAAGCCGGTAGGCGTGAAATCCAAGCGGATGCAGATCTGGGAGACGCTGGACGACTCGCGCACCGGCATGCTGCCCTTCGTCTTCGAGGACGGTTTCGGGTTCGAAGCCTGGGTGGACTACGCGCTGGATGTGCCGATGTACTTTGTCTATCGCGACGGGGTCTACGTCGACGCGCTGGGTATGTCCTTCCGCGATTTCCTGGACGGCAAGCTGCCCGCCCTGCCGGGCGAGGTGCCGACGCTGTCTGACTGGGCTGACCACCTGACCACCGCTTTCCCCGACGCGCGGATGAAGAAATACATCGAGATGCGCGGCGCCGATGGCGGACCGTGGCGGCGTCTGTGTGCGCTGCCCGCCTTCTGGGTCGGGCTGATGTACGACCAGACCGCGCTGGATGCCGCATGGGACCTGGCCAAGGGCTGGGACGCGGAAACGCGCGAGGCGCTGCGGCTGGCGGCAACGCGCGACGGATTGCAGGCCCAGGTCGGCAATATCCGGATGCACGATCTGGCGCATGAGGTGCTGAACATCGCCGAGGCGGGGCTCGTGGCGCGGGCGCGCCCCGGGGCCGGTGGCCTTGTCCCGAACGAGACGCATTTCCTGAACGCGCTCAAGGACAGTGTCGAATCCGGCAAGGTGCCCTCAGACGAGCTGCTGGAGCATTACCACGGCGATTGGAACGGGGATCTGTCGAAGATCTACGGCGCGTATTCCTACTGAATCCTGCCGTCTGCGCGGCGACGGTGTCGCGAGCGCAACATGACTTGGCCGGGCGCTCTGCCCGGCCATTTCGCGTTGGGGAGCGCGCTTACTCTGCCGGGACCTCGGCCAGTTTCAGGACGTTGCGGCGGTAGTCGTCGCTGAGCTCTGCCTTGCGCTTTTCGACAACGGCGGGGGGCGGCGGCGCGTCGCTGTTCAGCAGGATGCCGTAGCTGTCCCACGCGGTGCTTTTCTTCGGCGCGCGCGCGGCTGGCCTTGGACTACACGACCTGCGCATCCGCGTTGCCCAGTTCCGGCGCGTCCGGTTCGCGCAGGGGGCGCATTGGCTCGCCAGGGGGCGGACCCCACTTGTTGCCGTCGTCCGACGGCTGGATCAACAGGTAAAGCATGATGAAGGAACCGACTAGCGGGACCAGCGCCATCAGCAGCCACACCCCGGATTTTCCCGTGTCGTGCAGGCGGCGGACCTGCGCAGACAACTGTCCGGCGATCCACGCCATCAGAACACCCAGAACGATGAACCCCGCGACGGGAATACCGCCGGTCGCTTCTGTCGGGGCGATCTGGGAAAGCGGTACAACGGCGAAAAAGAGCGCGACGGGCACCAGCAACTGGCCCCACCAGAATTCCGACCGGCTGGACCGTCCGCCAAAGTCGAACAGGCGGGTGAAAAAGCGCGTAAAGGCGATATGAGGCAAAACCATGCGATCTCTCCGTAGATGACACGTAATGGTTGCGTGTCATCCGGGGCGAGAATACGGCGCCGTTAAGAAATCTAAACGGCTTTTGGAGACATCAGTAACCGATCGCGCAACCGTCCTTGCGCGGGTCCGACGCCCCTTCGAGCACGCCGTTCTGATGGATGCGGATCGCCTGTGCGCCGCCAATCGGGGCGTTGGGTACCTCGATCTCGTGCCCCATCTCTGCCAGCTTGGCAAAGACCGCCTCGTCATGGCCACGCTCCAGCCGCAGCTTGCTGCCGTCCGCAAAGCTGCGTGGCGCGTCCAGGGCCGCCTGTGGATCCATGCCGAAATCGATCATGTTGGTCAGTACGCGCGCATGGCCGTTGGGCTGGTACTGACCGCCCATGACGCCAAAGGGCATGGCCACACGGCCCTCTTCGACCAGCATCCCGGGGATGATCGTGTGCATCGGCCGTTTGCCACCGGCCATTTCGTTCGGGTGCCCCTCGGCCAGGGTAAAGCCCGCGCCACGGTTCTGGAACAGGATGCCGAATTTGTCGGACGCGATCCCCGAGCCGAAGCTGTTGAAGATCGAGTAGATCAGCGAGACGGCCATGCGGTCGCGGTCGACGACGGTGATATAGATCGTCTCGCGGTGGACCTCTTCGGACAGGGTCGCGGCTGAGACCATCGCGCGCTTCGGGTCGATCAGCGCCGCCAGCCGGGCCGCTGTCTCGGGGCTTTGCAGGTGGTCCAGCCGGGTCATGTGATCGGCATCGGCCAGGAAACGGTTGCGCGCGTCATAGGCCAGCTTGGCGGCTTCCGCCTCGATGTGGATGCGTTCGGCGCCGAAGGGATCCATCGCGGCCAGATCGAAATGCGACAGGATGTTGAGCAGCAGGTGCGCGGTCACACCCTGGCCGTTGGGCGGATGCTCCAGCAGCTCGCGGCCCTTGTACGTCCCCGAGATCGGGTCGCCGATGGTGCAGGCGGTGGCCGCGAAATCCTCCAGGCTGTGGACCCCACCGGCGGCGTTCAGCGCGGCGCACATGTCCTCGGCGACCTCGCCGCTGTAGAAACCGTCGCGCCCTTCGTCCGCGATTCGCCGCAGGACCTCGGCATTGCCGGGCAGGCGAAAGACCCCGCCGGTCACGGGCAGCGCGCCGCCATCCAGGTAGTGCTGGCGCGCTGCGCCCTGCAGCCGGTCCTGCGCCTCTTCCCAGTCGAAGGCGACGCGCGGCGCCACTGGCACGCCGTCGTCCATTGCCCGGATCGCAGGCGCCAGGCTGTCCGCCAGGCCCAGCCGCCCCCAACGGTCGGACATGGTGCAGAAGGCATCGACCGCGCCGGGGATCGTGACCGCATGTGCGCTGGCGACCGGCACTGCCTGGTGCCCTTCGGCGCGCAGGGCGGCGGCACTTGCCGCCGCGGGTGCGCGGCCCGATCCGTTGATCGCGATGACCTCGTCCCCGCCTGCCGGCGAGACCAGCGCGAAACAGTCGCCGCCCAGCCCGGTCATCGCCGGTTCCGCCACGCCCAGCAGGACCGCACCGGCGATCGCCGCGTCCATCGCGTTGCCGCCCCGTTGCAGGATGTCGACCGCTGCCTGCGCGGCCAGCGGGTGCGAGGTCGCGCACAGCCCGTTCAGGGCCAGCACGGGGGATCGTCCGGGTCTATGGAAATCGCGCATCTGCCTCACTGCTCCCTTGTTGCCGGGCAGAGCATACGGCGGCGTCTTGCGGCGTCAATCAGGAGGAGGGAACCTCGGCGCCACGCACTGGGTGGGGGCTGAAAACGCGTGACGCCGAGGGAAGCCATATGCAGCTACAAGGTCAACCTGCGCGTCAATGCGGGCGGAAGTATGGTCCGGTCCGGGTAATGTCGTGGCACCGTGCAGGCACTGGCATCAACCCGCTTTCCGCGCGCGGATTGATCGCGGCGGGCGGCGGCGAATGTGTGATTTTCGGGGGAGAAAGTCCTCGACGCCGCGCACTGGGTGGGGGCTGAAAACGCGCGGCGCCGAGCGAAGCCATATGCAGCTTACAAGAACCAGGATGGCGGCGAATCCGGGCCGCATTTGGGCGGCAGCGGGGCAATACGGCGGCGTTTGGCCGCAGATCCTGTCAGCCCAGCGGGATGGAAAGGGTCAGCCGGTTACGGTCCCCGTCATGGTGATAATCCAGGTTCTCGGCGAGCGAGCGGATCAGGAACCAGCCAAATCCGCCTTCCGGCAGATCCTGTTCCGAAACATCCAGATCGACCGGCGCCCCAAAGGGAAGCGTGCCGCAGGGCATGGGGCGGCCGAAATCGGTGAACTCCACCGCCAGCCTGTCGGTCGCGAAAACCAATCGCAACAGGATGTCGCCGCCGGCGCGGTCCTCATAGGCGTGTTCGACGATGTTGTTGAGGACTTCGGCGACCACCAATTCCCAGTTGTTGTCCGGCGGCGGTGCCATTTCATGGTCCTGCAATAGCGCGTGGATGTCGGTCAGGGTCGCGCGCACATCCTCTGCGGTGCTGTCCATTCGGCAGCAAACCTGGAATGCGCCGTCCTCGAGCCGCTCGGCCTGCATGGTCTGTCGCTCCGGCCCGGGATCAAGCGCTGGCAGCGGCTTCGGCAGAGGGATGGATGGCAAAAATCGAATCCATGCGCGTCATGCGGAATACCTTGTCCACAGCGGGTCGCAGCCCGGCCAGTTCCAGTTTGCCCCCGCGGGGCATCAATTTCATCGCCGCGACGATCGCGCCCAGGCCACTGGAATCGATGAAATCCACCTGGCTCAGGTCAAGCACGTAGCGGGGTTTCTCGTTTCCCAGGATCTCGCGCATGCGGTCCTTGAACTGAATCGCCACGGCGGCATCGATTCGGGCTGCGTCGACCGTGATGATGTCCACGCCGTCGCGGTGATCTGTGGTAAGTCTCATGCCGTTCCCCAAGTCATGGATCGGGAGAACCCTAGACGGCAATCCTTACCTTTCTGTATGCACATCCGGGTAAAGGGAGGCATTCGCATGGAAACTGTCGTGATCACCGGGGCGTCGCGGACGCCGATGGGGGGCTTTCAGGGGGTTTTTGCCGAACAGGCGGCCAGCACGCTGGGCGGCGCGGCGATCCGCGCGGCGCTGTCGCAGGCAGGCGGCACGGCGGTCGACGAACTGCTGATGGGCTGCGTGCTGCCGGCAGGGCAGGGGCAGGCCCCCGCACGTCAGGCGGGATTCGCGGCGGGCCTGGGCGAAGAGGTGCCGGCCACCACGTTGAACAAGATGTGCGGCTCGGGCATGAAAGCGGCCATGATGGCCTGGGACCGGCTGGCGTTGGGGCAGGCCGCGACCATCGTCGCGGGCGGCATGGAGTCGATGACCCAGGCGCCTTACATTCTGCCCAAGATGCGGAGTGGCGCCCGCATCGGTCACGGTCAGGTCATCGACCACATGTTCCTCGACGGGCTGGAGGATGCCTATGACAAGGGCCGCCTCATGGGCACCTTTGCCGAGGATTGCGCCGAGGCCTTCCAGTTCACCCGCGAGGCGCAGGACCAGTATGCGCTGGCCTCTTTGTCCAACGCGCTGGACGCGGAACGGACTGGCGCCTTCGACGATGAGATCACCCCGGTCACCCTGCACATGCGACACGGTGAGGAAATCATCACCCGTGACGAACAGCCCGGCAAGGCGCGGCCAGAAAAGATCCCGATGCTGAAACCGGCTTTCCGAAAGGACGGGACGGTGACGGCGGCCAATTCCTCTTCGATCTCGGACGGGGCAGCGGCGCTGGTGCTTTCGACGCTGGATGCCGCCGTTGCAGCCGGGGCCACACCCCGCGCCAAGGTCCTTGGCCATGCCTCGCACGCGCAGGCCCCGTCCCTGTTCCCCACCGCGCCGGTTCCGGCGGCACGCAAACTGCTGGAGCGGATCGGATGGAAGATCGGCGATGTTGACCTCTGGGAGGTCAACGAGGCCTTTGCCGTTGTGCCGATGGCCTTCATGCATGAAATGGGCCTGCCGCGCGACGTGGTGAACGTCAACGGCGGCGCCTGTGCGCTGGGCCACCCGATCGGCGCCTCGGGGGCGCGGATCATCGTGACATTGCTGAACGCGCTGGAAAAGCGCGGGGCGAAACGCGGGGTTGCGGCGATCTGCATCGGCGGCGGAGAGGGCACGGCCATCGCCATCGAGCGGATCTGATCCGGAGAGGGCGCAAAGACCCCCGCTTGCGAAATACCCGCCGGGATCATCGTCTCGCTCGCCGAGGGCGAGACGATGAAGGCCCTCCCTGTGGCGATCTTGCGCGACGCATCGCGTGGTTCGTGAAAAAATGCTTTGAGATTTCACGCGACTCTGGCACCGTGAAATCCAAGCCTGTTTTTTCACGGACCTCACGATGTCGCATCCCTCCCCGCTTCCCAAGACTCTTGGCGCCGATCTGCGCGCGCTCAGGCGCACACGCGGGTTGACGCTGCAGCAGCTGGCCGACCGGCTTGGCCGCTCTGTCGGCTGGCTGAGCCAGGTGGAACGTGATCTTTCCGACCCGTCGATCACCGACCTGCGGCACCTGGCCGAGGCGCTTGAGGTTTCGGTGTCGATGCTGGCGAGGCACGAGGCCGCTGCCGGGCCCGAGACGGGCCGGATCGTCCGGCAGGGCAGCCGTAGGCCCATCGGGTCGCGCACGTCCGGGTTGGTCGAGGAACTGCTCTCTCCCGACCTGACAGATGACTTCGAGATGGTGCATTCCACGTTCCAGCCGCATTCCGAGATCGGAGAAACGGTGACGCGGCCCACGCAGGAACTGGGGTATCTGGTGTCCGGAAAGCTGGTGATGACCATCGGGGACGCGCGTTTCACAATCCATCCCGGCGACAGCTTTCGCATCCGTGGCGAGCCGTTCCGCTGGGAAAACCCCTTTGATGAGGCTGCGGTGGCGATCTGGGTGATCGCGCCGCCGGTTTACTGATGCCTTGTGCCCGTGGCGATGTCGGATGCCTCCGGCGGGAGTATTTTTTGAGAGAAGAAGCAGCAGGTCCCGCGCCTGCCCGAAACCGGAGTTGACATCATGACCAGGGGCCAATGCCTTTGTGGCGCCATCACTTTTGAAACCGACGCCGCGCCGCAGGGGGTCAGCGTCTGCCATTGCGGGCAGTGCCGGCGCCAGTCGGGACATCTCTGGGCCTCTGCCTATGTCCCGCGTGCGACGCTGCGGATCACCGGGGCGGTGCGCTGGTACGACAGTTCGGCCGATGCACGGCGCGGGTTCTGCCCCAACTGCGGCAGCTTCCTGTTCTGGCACGCCCATGACGAGGACACGATGAGCTTTGCCCTGGGCGCGCTGGATACACCGACCGGGGTGCGCCTGGAAAAGCATATCTTCACCGCCGACAAGGGCGATTACTACCAGATCGCGGACGGCGTTCCGCAGAAATGAGCGAGGGGATCATGTCCGAGTTTCCGACACAGGCCCGCGTGGTCATCATCGGCGGCGGCGCGGTCGGCGCCTCTTGCGCCTATCACATTGCCAAGGCCGGGTGGGACTGCGTCCTGCTGGAAAAGAACGAGCTGACCGCCGGGTCGACCTGGCACGCGGCGGGCAACTGTCCCTCGTTCAGCACCTCCTGGGCGGTGATGAACATGCAGCGCTACTCGCTGGACCTGTACCGCCGCCTTGCGGAGGAGGTCGATTACCCGATGAACTACCATGTCACGGGGTCGATCCGCCTTGGCCATTCGCGCGAGCGCATGATGGAATTCGAACGCGCCCGCGCGATGGGACATTACCAGGGGATGGCGCTGGAGATGCTGGCGGTTTCGGATCTCAAGCACCGCTACCCGTTTCTTGAGACGCATGACCTGGCCGGCGCGCTCTACGATCCCGATGATGGTGACATCGACCCAGCGCAGCTGACCCAGGCCCTGGCCAAGGGCGCGCGCCTCGCCGGGGCGCGGATCGAACGGTTCTGCCCCGCCACCGGTGTCAGCCGCGAAAACGGCGACTGGATCGTGCACACCCACAAGGGCGACATCCGCTGCGAGAAGGTGGTGAATGCCGCCGGGTACTATGCGCAGCGCGTCGGCGAATGGTTCAAGCCTTTCGGTGGCCGTACCGTGCCGATGGCGGTCATGAGCCACCAATTCTTTCTGACCGAGGAGATCCCGGCGCTCAAGGAGTGGTCGCAGGACAACGGCAAGCTGCCCCTGCTGCGCGATGTCGACAGCAGCTATTACCTGCGGCAAGAGAAATTCGGGCTGAACCTGGGCCCTTACGAACGCAACTGCAAGGCGCACTGGATCACGCCCGACGACCCCATGCCCGAAGATTTCTCGTTCCAGCTCTATCCCGATGATCTGGAGCGGCTGGAGTGGCACATCGAGGACGCGATGGCCCGCGTGCCGCTGTTGGGCGAGGGTGGCGTGGGGCGCAATATCAACGGTCCCATCCCCTATGCGCCGGACGGTCTGCCCTTGCTGGGCCCGATGCCCGGCGTGCCCGATGCCTATGAGGCCTGCGTCTTTACCTTTGGCATCACCCAGGCGGGCGGCGCGGGCAAGGTGCTGGCCGAGTGGGTCACCGAAGGCCAGACCGAATGGGACATGTGGGCCACCGACCCGCGCCGGTTTACCGACTATACCGACCCGCAGTACTGCGTGGACAAGGCGATGGAGGTTTACGGCCACGAATACGCCATGCATTTCCCGCATCATTCCTGGCCCGCCGCGCGGGATCGCAAGACCTCGCCGGTGCATGACCGGGTCAAGGCGCTGGGCGGGGTCATGGGGGTCTCCAACGGTTGGGAGCGGGCCAACTGGTTTGCCCGTCCGGGCGATGACACCTCCGAGGCCGCGACACAGACCTGGGATCGCGCAGGCCCGTGGGAGGCCCGCGTGCGCGAGGAATGCGAAGCGGTGCGCGACGGCGTGGGCGTTCTGGATCTGCCCGGCTTTTCGCGGTTCGATGTGCAGGGGCCGGGGGCGGCGGGCTGGTTGCTGTCGCGGATTGCCGGAACTCTGCCGGCGCCGGGCCGGATGAACCTGGCCTATTTCCCGGATGCGCGGGGCCGTATCCTGACCGAGATGAGCGTCATGGCGCATGGCCCCGATCACTTCATGCTGATCACCGCCGCTGCCGCGCAATGGCATGATCGCGATCTCTTGCTGGCGGACAAGCCTGCGGGGATCACCGTGAGTGACCGCACGCGCGATTTTTCCACCCTGATCGTCACCGGCCCCAAGGCCCGCGACCTGTTCGGGGCACTCGGGACCGAGGCGGACCTGACGCTGCCTTGGCTGTCGGTCCAGCAGGCGGTTGTCGGTGGCATTGCCTGCGGGCTGGCGCGGGTGTCCTTCGCCGGGGAGTTGGGCTGGGAAATCCACGCGGCCACGGCCGAGATCCCGGCCCTCTATGAGGCGGTGCTGGGGGCCGGGGCCAGACCGTTCGGCATGTTCGCCCTCGACAGTTTGCGCATCGAAAAGGGCTATCGTGCCTGGAAAGGCGATCTTTCCACCGACTATTCTCTTTTTGAGGCCGGGCTGGACCGCTTCGTCAGGCTCGACAAGCCGCAGGATTTCCCCGGCAAGGACGCGCTGACCGCCGAAGCGGTGGCGGGCCCAACGAAGCGCTTTGTCACGCTGGTGGTCGAAACCGGTGAGGCGGACGCCCCCTATATGTCGACCCTCTGGCAGGGCGATGAAATTGTCGGAGAGACCACCTCTGGCGCCTGGGGATACCGCGTCGGCGCCTCCATCGCGCTGGGCATGGTGCGGGCAGACCTGGCCGTGCCGGGCACCGAACTGGCGATCGATATCTTTGGCCAAAGGCGCCGTGCCACGGTTCAGCCGGACGGGCCGCTTTGGGATCCACAAAACGAGAGGTTGAAAGCATGACCCGAATAACCCTGCTGGACGGTGGCATGGGGCAGGAACTGGTCCGCCGCAGCGGCGCCCCGGTCAGCCCGCTCTGGGCCACGCAGGTCATGTTGGATCGTCCCGGTCTGGTGGCAGAGGTGCACCGCGACTATGCCCAAGCCGGGGCCAGTGTGGCCACGACGAACACCTACGCCATCCATCGCGACAGGCTGCGGGGCGGGGCGTCCAATCACTATGCCGCCGACGGCACCGAACTGCCGGATCTCGAAGCGATGTTCGTGGATCTGCATCGTGCCGCCCTGGAAGAGGTGGCCGCGGTCCGCGACAGCGGTCGCGTTGCAGGCTCCATCGGGCCGCTGGGCGCAAGCTATCGCGCCGACCTGCATCCGGACGAGACGGAGGCCGTCGCCCTCTACGCCGAGGTGGCAAAGCTCTTGGCGCCCTCCGTCGACCTGCTGCTGTTCGAGACCATCCCCTCGCTCGCCGCGGCCCGCGCTTGCCTTGCGGCGGGCCGACAGACCGATCGCCCGGTCTGGCTGGCCTTTACCGTCGATGACGAGGACGGCAGCCGCCTGCGCTCGGGAGAGGCCCTGTCCGGAGCGGCGGACATCGCGGCTGAGGCCGACGCGGTGCTCGCGAATTGCTCTGCGCCAGAGGCGATGCCGGCGGCGCTCGATGCCATGTCCGTCTCCGGTACGCCCTTCGGCGCCTATGCCAATGCCTTCACCACATTGACCAAGGACTACGTTGCGGGCGGCACCACGGCCGCCGCCCTCTCGGCCCGGCGCGACATGGGGCCAGAGGCCTACGCGGACCACGTCATGGGCTGGGTCGACCGGGGCGCCACCATCGTCGGCGGCTGTTGCGAAACGAACCCCGCCCATATCGCGGAAATCGCGCGCCGCCTGCGCGCGGCAGGGCATGAGATCGTCTGATGTTTCTTCTTGGCAAAAATACTCCAAATCGCGCCCGAAGGGCGCGCCGGTCGGACGCGCAAGCGTCCGAAACTCTGATGAGGTCCTGACATGCCCCTTCCCACCAAGGCCCGCGCCGTCATCATCGGCGGCGGTGTCATCGGCTGTTCGCTCGCTTATCACCTGACCAAACTGGGCTGGACCGACGTGGTCCTTCTGGAACGCAAGCAGCTGACCTCCGGCACCACATGGCACGCCGCCGGCCTCATCGCCCAGCTGCGCGCCAGTGCCAACATGACCCGGTTGGCGAAATACAGCCAGGAACTCTACGGCAGGCTCGAAGAGGAAACCGGCATCGCCACAGGCTTCCGTCGGGTTGGGTCCATCACCGCCGCGTTGACCTCGGAACGGCACGAGGAATTGCGCCGCTCCGCCGCGATGGCCCGCGCCTTCGGGGTCGAGATCGACGAGGTCGATACGGCTGAGATCGCCGGCAAGTATCCTCATCTCAATACCGATGACGTGCTGGGCGGGGTCTATCTGCCCAAGGACGGGCAGGGCGATCCGGGCAATATCGCTCTGGCGCTTGCCAAGGGCGCCCGCCAGCGCGGCGCCGTGATCGCCGAGCGTACCAAGGCCACCGGCGTGACCGCCGATGGCGACCGCATCACACAGGTTCACTGGCAGGCAGAGGATGGCACTTCGGGCAGTATCGAGGCGGATCATGTGGTCAACTGCGCCGGCATGTGGGGGCGCGAGGTGGGCGCGATGCTGGGCACCGATGTGCCCCTGCAGGCCTGCGAGCATTTCTATATCGTTTCCGAACCCATCGCGGGCCTGACCCAGCTTCCCGTCCTGCGCGTTCCCGACGAATGCGCCTATTACAAGGAGGATGCGGGCAAGCTGATGCTGGGCGCCTTTGAACCCGGCGCCAAACCCTGGGCGCTGCAGGGCATCCCGGGGGATTTCGAATTCGACCAGTTGCCTGAGGATTTCGACCATTTCGAACCGATCCTTGAAAAGGCGGTCAACCGGATGCCCATTCTGGGCAGCGCAGGCATCCACACCTTCTTCAACGGCCCTGAATCCTTTACCCCCGACAATGCCTATTACATGGGGCTCTGTCCCGGGCGCGCGAATGTCTGGGTCGCTGCGGGCTTCAATTCCATCGGCATCCAGTCGGCGGGTGGGGCGGGCATGGCGTTGGCGCAGTGGATGCATGACGGTGAAAAGCCGTTTGACCTCGGCGATGTGGACATTGCCCGCGCGCAGGGGTTCCAGACCAACCGCAGCTACCTTGCCGCCCGCGTGTCGGAAACGCTGGGTCTGCTCTACGCCGATCACTTTCCCTATCGGCAAAAGGAAACCGCGCGCGGTCTTCGCCGCTCGCCGTTCCATGACCGGCTGGCGGAACGTGGCGCCGTCTTTGGCGAGCTGGCAGGCTGGGAGCGGGCCAACTGGTTCGCTCGGCCCGGACAGGAGCGGGACTACCGCTATTCCTGGCGACGGCAGAACTGGTTCGACAACGCCGCCGCCGAACACCGCGCCATCCGCGAGAATGTCGCGATGTACGACATGTCCTCTTTCGGCAAGCTGCGGGTCGAGGGCCGCGACGCAGAGGGCTTTCTCAACCATGTCTGCGGCGCCGACATGAGCGTACCCGTGGGTAAGGTCGTTTATTCACAGTTCCTTAACGGTCGCGGCGGGATCGAGGCGGACGTCACCGTCACCCGCCTGTCCGAAACCGCCTACCTGGTTGTCACCCCTGCTGCCACGCGCCGGGCCGACGAGACCTGGCTGCGCCGCCATGTCGGAGAGCGAAACGTGGTGATAACCGACGTGACGTCGGCAGAGGGCGTGCTGGCCGTCATGGGGCCGAAGGCCCGGGATGTGATGCAGGCCGTCTCGCCCGATGATTTCTCGAACGCGGCCAACCCTTTCGGCACCGCCCAACGGATCGAGATCGGCATGGGCGAGGCGCGGGTTCACCGTGTCTCCTACGTCGGCGAACTGGGGTGGGAGGTCTACATCAGCGCCGATATGGCCACCCATGTGTTCGACACGCTCTGGCAGGCGGGGCAGGATTTCGGGCTGCAACTTGCGGGGATGCACGTCATGGACACATGCCGCGCGGAAAAGGGCTTTCGCCACTTCGGCCATGACATCACCTGCGAGGATCACGTCCTGGAGGCCGGTCTGGGATTTGCGGTCAAGACCGCCAAGCCCGAGTTCATCGGTCGCGACGCGGTCATAGCAAAGCGCGACGCGGGCCTGGACAAACGGCTGGTGCAGTTTCTGCTGACCGACCCGGAGCCGCTGCTTTACCACAATGAGCCTGTCCTTCGGGACGGCCAGATCGTCGGCCACCTGAGCTCTGGCGCCTATGGCCACACGCTGGGGGGCGCCGTGGGGCTGGGCTATGTGCCTTGCAAGGGCGAAACAACCGATCAGCTTTTGTCCTCGACCTATGAAATCGACGTCGCCGGCACGCGGGTGCCTGCGCGGGCCTCTCTCAAACCGCTCTACGATCCGAAATCCGAACGGGTCCGCGCCTGACGGATTGATCGTGGTCAAACCGCCACTGTTCTCCCTGTGTTAGTTTGGTGACGGCGCATAGGCAGAGGAGGTCCGGGCAAATGGCCATCGTCTATCAATCCACCGACACCAGCACTGCGGTCTTCGTGGCGAACGGCGATCAGCTGGTGGTCGAAGACGGCGTGCGCATCTCGGCGTCGGGAACGGCAGTGGTCCTGTCGACGGGGGCCGTCGAAGGCCGCATCTTCAACTACGGCCATATCACCGGCCCGTCGCCCATCAACCTCGGTACGGAACAATCCCGGATCGTCAATCACGGTACGATCACCGCGACCGACGGGAGCGCCTTCTACGTGACGGCGCCCGGGTCGACCAGCAGCGCCCAGACTATCGTCAATTACGGCGCGATCGACACGACATGGGACCTGATCGATTTCGGCCCCACCTCCGGCACCTTCGGCCTGGCCTTCATCAATTACGGCACGTTCAAGGCCTGGGGCTACACCAGCTGGTCCTACATCGACCTCAACGCGTCCTACACCAACCACGGCCAGATGAACGTTCACATCCTGCAAGGGAACTACGTCCTGAACACTGGCCTGCTCGAGGCGAATTACGTCTACGTGGGCCGGTACGACAGCGACACGTACGGCGGGACGCTCGTCAATCACGGCATCATGACGAACCTCGGACCTGCCGGCGTGCAAATCGACGGTTACCCAAGCCCCGACCGGGCGGTGAACTCCGGCGAGATCTTCGGCTCGGTCGATCTCGGCGGCGGCGCCGACCGCTACGAAGGCCTGGCCGGCGGTTTCGTGACCGAAGGCATCCGCGGCGGCGACGGCAACGACACGCTGGCCGGCGGCAGCAACGGCGACCTCCTGGAGGGCGAGGCGGACCAGGACTTGCTGGTGGGCCGCGACGGCGAGGATACCTTGCTGGGCGGCCCCGGCTTCGACACGCTCTTTGGGGGTGAAGGCAATGACCTGCTCGACGGCGGCACCAACAACGACACGCTGAACGCCCATGGCGGGAACGACACGGTCAGGGGCGACTACGGTGCCGACATCCTTGTGGGCATGGACGGGGCCGACCTGCTCGACGGCGGGCCAGGCAACGACACCATCGACGGCGGTCCTGGAAATGACACGCTCGAAGGTGGCGACAACGACGACGTGTTGCGCGGTCGCCTGGGCGAGGATGACCTCGCCGGCGGGCTGGGGCGCGATTTCCTAACCGGTGGGCCGGGGGCGGACAATTTCGTCTTTCGTACGCCCGCGCAAGCCGGGATCGGCGCCGCCCGCGACCAGATCCTCGACTTCGTGCCTGGCGAGGACATCATAAACGTGGTCTCGATGAGCGCGGGCGTCTTTTCCTTCATCGGCACCGTGCCCTTTTCCGGCATCAACCAGATCCGGGTGATCGAAACCACGACCGGCTCCAGCATCGTCCAGTTCAACACCGATACCGACCTCGACCCCGAGGCAGAGATCCGCGTGGCCAACGTGACCGGGCTGGGGGCGGAGGATTTCGCGCTCTGACGGTCAGGTCTTGAGCCGCGGCGCATCCTCTGCCAGAGGGAGCGCATGTCCAGCTACGACCCTCCACAAGGCGAGACCCCGGTCCTTTACGAGGACGCCGACCTGCTGGTCGTCGATAAGCCCGCTGGGCTGTTGTCGGTCCCCGGCAAGGGTGAGGACCTGCAGGATTGCCTGCTGAGCCGCTTGGAAAGGGCTTTTCCCACTGTTCGGCTGGTGCATCGGCTGGACCGGGATACATCGGGCGTTATGATCTTTGCCCTGACCCCCCATGCGCAGCGTCACCTGGGCAACCAGTTTGAAACCCGCAAGACGAAAAAGACCTATCTGGCCCGCCTGCATGGTCACCTGGAGCCCGCAACCGGCGAGGTCGATCTGCCGCTGATCGTCGACTGGCCCAACCGGCCCCGGCAAATGGTCTGCCATGAGACGGGCAAACCCGCGCTGACCGGCTGGAAGGTGCTGAAGAGCGGGGAGGGTGAGACCCGCGTGCGCCTGTTTCCGCACACCGGGCGCAGCCATCAGTTGCGTGTGCATACGCTGGCGCTGGGCCATCCGATCCTGGGCGATACGCTCTATGCACCGGAGACGGCAGACCAATACCCGCGCATGATGCTGCACGCCGAGGAACTGCGCGTGAACCATCCCGAAAGCGGCAAGGGCATGAAATTCCGCGCGCCCGCGCCGTTCTGAAGGGGTGGGGTGAGCCCGAATTGCCCGAAGCCGCGTATCGCACGAACGTCAATTTTTCACGTTGGACAGGCGGACGATGAGCGCAACGTCTTGAGCAGCCAGTCTCGACTGGCGTGAGCCGTCGCGATAGGATGCACGGAAATCCCGTTGACTGCAGACCTTGGTCGGTTGGTGGTCAAATCTCGTTCGTTGAGACGCCGATGTTCAATTTGCATAGAAAATTGCTCGTCTGCCTTCTGCCTTGGCTTGCCGGTCCGGTCATGGCCGAACGCGAGGTCCATGTCGTGTCGGTCGGCGATGGATACCAGACCGACGACTACTATGCCTTGCCCGAGGCCCGGCTATTGGTAGACCGCCCGGGCCAGGAAATCGGCCTTGTGTTGCTGGACGACGGCGAATTGCACTGGAAGATTGAAGCAACGGCCGGAACCATCATCGGCGAAATCATCAGGAGTGGCCCTGGCCCAATAGACAGCAAGGTCACTCTCTACGGGATTCCGATGGCTGGCGTCCAGGTTTCTGGGTTGCCCCTGGTGTTTCAACCATTGGGACGTGAGTTCCGAGCGCTGGTCGACACCTTGTCGGACAGTATGGATACACAGCGCCTCAGCAGCTTCCAGGGGATACACAAGGCAACCGAGGTGCCGGTGAGGGTGGATCACGTCGACATCAGCACCGCCGGTCTCGCGCGGGAATACCTTTCGCAGCGCGTGGGGGAAACCGACGATCTGCCGCTGAAGATCCGCGACTGGGTCGAGAACAGGGGGGGCAACACAGACTTCACCTTGGCTTTCGATGAGACCGGGATCTCCCTTTCTGGCCCGATTGACACGCGACGGTTTCCGGTGACACCCGATGTCCCGGATGTCCTCTTGCCGGCAGCGGCGGTGTACGACCCGGGCACGCAGATGATCTATTGCGTCACCTATGGCGACGAAGGCTACCTATACTCCGTCGATGTGCGGACCGGCGCATGGGCGGTCGTGACCAGCTTGGACGAGTATGACGCTGCGGGGTTGCTCTATGATCCGCATAGCCGCTTGCTGATAACCACCGGCGCATTTTCCCGACCGGGCGAGATCAAGGTTTTCGGATTGGACGGACGTCGGTCTTCGATCTTCATCCTGACCACGGCCTTTCCCGGATTGACCGACCTGTTCGACTACGGCAACGAACACGGGCTTCCGCTGATCCCCCAGGTTTTCAGCAAGGGATGGCTCATTCTCGAGGCTGTCGCGCGCCGCGACAACACCAATCCGGTCGCCGGGGCATATCGTATCTATGCCGTCCAGGTTGAGACCGGCGAAGTGCGTCTTCTGGACTATGGCAATGACTGAGGCTGAAAGCTTCGTTTGCGACCAGCAATGAAAGTCGGCGAGTGTTTCAGAGTCCTCTCATTCAATGGAGGTCTGTGACTCCGGAGCGGTCACTGGGACAAGATCGTCGAAGGGCCGCTCAGTCCCGCAATGCTGACCTGCGCGCCGCAGGCTATGACATGGCATTTCCGGCGCATTCCTGAAACGATTGACCGAAACGAAAAACGGGCCTCCGAAGAGGCCCGTATCTGAATGGAATGCGTTTTTGCCGGTGTCACCCGCATGAAATTACCGCGTCGTCGACCAACCGACATGCGCGCAGTGCTTCAGGCGACAGCGGGCGTCACTCTGCCGCCCAGCCGGACACGGCCTTGACCTCGACGAAGTCATGGATGCCCCAGCTGCCGCCCTCGCGGCCATTGCCGGACATCTTCATGCCGCCGAAGGGCGCGCCCGCGCCCCGGCTTTCGCCGTTCATCTCGACCATGCCCGACCGCAGGGCGCGGGCCATCCGTGCCCGCCGCGCGCCGTCCTGGCTCTGGACGTAGTTGGTCAGCCCGTAGGGCGTGTCGTTGGCGATCTGCACCGCCTCTTCCTCATCCTCGAACTTCAGGATCGACAGCACCGGGCCAAAGATTTCCTCCTGCGCGATGGTCATGTCGTTGGTCACGTCGGCAAAGACCGTGGGGCGGACGTAAAAGCCCTTGTTGAACCCCTCGGGACGGCCCGGGCCGCCCGCGACTACGCGCGCGCCTTCTGCGATGCCTTTCTCGATCAGGCCCTGGATCTTGTCCCATTGGCTGGCGTTCACCACCGGCCCGATGTGGCGTCCTTCCTCGGACGCGGGGCCGACGGTGATCTTGGACGCAACAGCCGCCGCCTCTTCGACCACACGGTCATAGACCGAGGCCTCGACCAGCATCCGGCTGGGCGCGTTGCAACTTTGCCCGGTGTTGTTCATCATGTGCAGCACGCCGCGCTTGACCGCCTTTTCGTCCGCATCGGCAAAGATCAGGTTCGCCCCTTTGCCGCCCAGTTCCAGGTGCACGCGCTTCAGCGTCTCGGCGGCGGCGATCGAGATCAGCCGCCCCGCGCGGGTCGAGCCGGTAAAGCTGACCATGTCCACGTCCGGGTGGCTGGAGAGTTGCGAGCCCACACCCGCACCATCACCATTGACCAGGTTGAACACGCCCGGCGGCAGGTCGGCGGCCTGCATGATCTCGGCAAAGACCATCGCGTCCAGCGGGCTTTCCTCGGAGGGTTTCAGAACCATCGTGTTGCCCGCCACCAGTGCCGCGCCCACCTTGAGCGTGATCTGGTTCATCGGCCAGTTCCACGGCGTGATCAGCGCGCAGACGCCCACCGCCTCGTGGATGATGCGGTCATTCGGGGCGTGATCGCCCAGGGGGCGTTCCCAGGGAAAGTCCCTGGCCGCCTGGATGAAGGTCTTGAGGTGCCGGATGCCGGCGCCGACCTGCAGCGTCTTGGCCATGTCGATGGGGGCGCCCATTTCCATGCTGATCGCGGTGCCCAGATCCTCGGCCCGTGCCTTGTAGGCTGCATAAACCCGCTCCAGCGCCGCGATCCGGTCCTCGACGGGGGTGGCCATCCAGCCGGGCAGGGCGGCTTTGGCGGCCGCGACGGCGGCATTGGTGTCCGCCTCACCGCCCAGGGAAATCACCGCGCAGGCCTCTTCGGTCGATGGGTCGATCACTTCGTGAGCGGTGCCCGCCAGAGGCTCGACCCAGGCGCCATTGATGTAGAACTGACGTTTCTCGATCATCTCATTACTCCTGCGTAGAAACACCGGCGCCCGCCGTTCCGGAAGGGTCCGAAGCGGCCGGGCGCCGGTTTTGCGGCACCTTGTCACCCCCTCTGCAGAGGCGCAAGACAGGGCTTTACATCCGCAATTTAGAATGTATCTAAACAGGCATAATCAATCCCGAGCATTTCGGACAGGAAAGGACTTCTGATCATGGCCCTGCGTATCAACGACGAACTCCCCAACCTCACCGTGACCACCGACCTGGGCGAGGTCACCCTGCACGACTGGATCGGCGACAGCTGGGCGATCCTCTTCTCGCACCCCAAGGATTTCACCCCCGTCTGCACCACCGAATTCGGCGCCGTGGCACAGCTGGCCGCCGAATGGGAAAAGCGCGGCACCAAGGTGATGGGCATTTCCGTCGACGGTGTCGAAGAGCACAAGCAGTGGAAAGGCGACATCGAGAAGACCGCCGGCGCGCCCGCGTCCTTCCCGATCATCGCCGACGAGGACATGGCCGTCTCCAAGGCGCTGGACATGCTGCCCGCTGAGGCCTACCTGCCCGACGGTCGTACCGCGGCGGACAGCGCTTCGGTGCGCTCGGTCTTCATCGTCGCGCCGAACAAGAAGGTGCAGCTGATGATGACCTATCCGATGTCGGTGGGCCGCAACTTTGCCGAAGTGCTGCGCGCGCTGGACGCCCTTCAGGCGACCTATGAAACCCCGATCGCAACCCCGGCCAACTGGACCGTGGGCCAGGACGTGATCGTGGCGCTGTCGCTGAACGACGAGCAGGCCAAGGAAAAGTTCGGCGAAGTCAACGCCGTGCTGCCCTATCTGCGCACCACCAAGATGCCGGTGTAATCCGGACCTGGAACCGGAAGACTGGCGGGCGTCCCATGCGGGACGCCCGTTTTCGTTGGGTGCAGGCGCTTGCACGCCGGGCCGCCTCGGCCTAATCGGGATGGAACAGGAGGCCTGACCATGCGGGACCCGTTCATTCTTGGCGACCAGAGCGTCGCGCCCGGCACGCGGCAGACGGTGGAGCTGCCGGTGTCCGTTTTGTCCGACCATACGCCGGTGACGCTGTCGGCACACGTCATTCACGGCAAACGGCCCGGCCCGGTCATGTTCGTGTCCGCCGCCATCCACGGCGATGAGGTCATCGGGGTCGAGGTGGTGCGGCGCCTTTTGAGGGCGGCGCCGGTTGCGCGGCTTTCCGGGACGCTGGTGGCGGTGCCGATCGTCAACACCTTCGGGTTTATCAACCGGTCCAGGTATCTGCCTGACCGGCGCGACCTGAACCGCAGCTTTCCGGGCTCTCCCCAGGGATCGCTGGCGGCCCGTCTTGCCCATCTCTTCCTGACCGAGATCGTGACGCGCTGCGATGTGGGGATCGACCTGCATTCGGCTGCCGTGGGCCGGACCAACCTGCCGCAAATCCGCCTGACCGCAGGCAACGCCCGGCTGCGGGCGCTGGGGGCGGCCTTTGCCGCGCCGGTGACGATGATGTCGAAGACCCGCGAAGGATCGCTGCGGCTGGTGGCGGAAAACGCGGGCGTCGACCTGCTGCTGTACGAAGCGGGCGAGGGGCTGCGGTTCGACGAACACGCGGCGCGCGCCGGGGTGTCGGGTATCCTGCGGGTGATGGAACGACTGGGCATGATCTCGGGGCGGGGCGTGCCGCGCGCAAGGGGCAACTCCGTGATCTGCGAGCGGTCGTCCTGGGTGCGCGCCTCGTCCGGGGGGCTGCTGCGCACGCTGAAACGGCGGGGCGACTACGTCGAGGCAGGCCAGGTGCTGGGCGTCGTGTCCGACCCGTTCGGAGAGCGCGAGGCCGAGGTGATCGCGGATGTGACCGGCATCCTTGTCGGTCGGTCCGACCTGCCGGTGGTGAACGAGGGTGATGCGCTCTTCCACATCGCCGAACCGCTGGAACCCGAAAAGGCCGAAGCCGCGGCGGAACGGTTCGACGCCGATCTCGAAGCGCCACCCTTGTTCGATGAGGACGAGATCATCTGATTGATCTCAAACGACTTATTCCAAAAATCCCGGCCTGACGAAACCCGGTTGCGCAGGCCGCCCGGGCTTGGCAGTCTCGCCGGGCCTGAAACCCGGAGACGCTCATGCCCTTTACGCTTGCCACCTGGAACATCAACTCGGTCCGGCTGCGGGCGGGGCTGGTCGAGAAGCTCTTGACCGAGGAGGCGCCGGACGTGCTGTGCCTGCAGGAATGCAAGTCGCCGGTGGAGAAGATCCCGCACGAGAACTTTGCGGCGTTGGGCTATACCCACATGGTTGCCCGGGGTGAGAAGGGCTATAACGGGGTGGCGATCCTGTCGAAACGGCCGATCGAGGACGCGGGCGATCAGGATTTCGCCAACCTGGGACACGCGCGGCATGTCGCGGCGCGCATGGACAACGGTCTGATAATTCACAACTTCTACGTTCCCGCCGGCGGCGATGTGCCGGACCGCGAAAAGAACGTGAAGTTCGGGCAGAAGCTGGATTACGTCGCCGAAATGCGCGACTGGTTCGCTGCCGAGACCCCGCAAAAGGCGATCCTGGTGGGCGATCTTAACATCGCCCCGCTGGAGGATGACGTTTGGGATCACAAGAAGATGCTCAAGGTCATCTCGCACACGCCGGTCGAGGTCGAGGCGCTGGGTGACGCACAGGATGCCGGGGGCTGGGTGGACGTGACCCGCAAGGATTTGCCCGTGGGCAAGCTTTACAGCTGGTGGTCCTACCGGGCCAAGGACTGGGATGCTGCCGACAAGGGGCGGCGGCTGGACCACGTCTGGGCGACGCCTGACATTGCCAGTGCGGCGCATGGCAGCCGTATCCTGCGCGACGCGCGCGGCTGGGAAAAACCCTCGGACCACGCGCCTGTCTTTGCGAGTTTCGACCTCTGAGCCCTGCCAGATGCCACCATGTTTTGCGCCTGAGATCCTGTGACGAGCAGATCTCAGGAGCCTGCGGCAAGGCAGGGATCTGTAGCGGGGCCGGCCCTTTGTGACAGGCACCCAAGGCCGATATCAATCGGCGTCGGCGATCCAGTCGCCGTTGGCGTCAATGTCCATGCCCGGACAGTCGGTATAGGGCGCATCACGCAGACCCATCTTGTCCATCAAGGCGGCGCTGCCGTCGAGAAAGTTCTGAGGCGTGGCTGCGAACCAAAAACTGCGGATGCAGCTATTGGTATTGCAGGACCCACCGTAGGTCACAAAGTCTTCGCCCGTGACGATGTCGCATTTGCAGATCGCCCTGAGCGGATTCTTGGGATCGACCGTGCAGGGCTGGTCAAGGCAGTCGGTCCACGGGCTGTCGCCCGAACAGGAAATCACCGGATGTGGTGGGGCCTGCGCAAAGCTGTATTCCGAAAGCATCATTTTCACACCATTGGCATGGGTGCGCGGCGCACGGTCGCCACACAAGGATGTTCCGTAATTATCGCCCTCGATCACTTCGCAGTCGCAGATCGCCGCGCCGGAGGGATCGGTCGGGTCGGGCACGCAGGGCGCCGATGTGCACAGCGCGTATTGCGAGGTGCACACCACCGGCGTGTCTGTGGCATAGGGCGACTCGGCCCGGCACGTGACCGCGAAAACGATGAGAAAAGCCGAGAAGGCAGCGCGTGACGCGAATTGGGTATTGTCAGTCCCTTTGAAAATTGAGATCGGCATAAACGTGTTTATTGCGGCAGTATGCATCTTTTGGTTGTGTCGAGGCAATGGTTTCCTGCCCGTGACGGCCAAGCCGCCCCTTGCATGCCACCCTCTGCTGCGCCATCTACGGTCCATCACATATTCAACCGCGTGAGGGCGACATGCTGGAACTGGGCGGCGGCCAACCGGCTGCGGACAACCTGATCAAAGACATCTCCGAAGCGGAGTTCATGGCGGAAGTCGTGGACGGTTCTGCCGAGGTTCCCGTCATCGTCGACTTCTGGGCGCCTTGGTGCGGCCCGTGCAAGACGCTTGGCCCGATGCTCGAAGATGCGGTCAAGGCGGCCAAGGGCGCCGTCAAGATGGTCAAGGTCAACGTGGACGAGGCCCAGCAGATTGCCGGGCAATTGCGCATCCAGTCGATCCCGACGGTCTATGCCTTTTTCAAGGGCCAGCCGGTCGACGGGTTCCAGGGCGCGGTGCCGCAATCCGAGCTGCAGGCCTTTGTCGAACGCGTCGTTCAGGCGGCGGGCGGCGATGCTTCTGGCGGGCTGGACGATGCCGTGGCCGCGGCCGAAGAGATGCTGGACCAAGGCGCGGCGGTGGATGCCGCCCAGACATTTGCCGCGATCCTGGAAGAGGACCCGGCCCATGCCGGTGCCTACGCGGGTCTGGTGCGGGCGCATATCGCGATGGACGACCTGGAGCAGGCCGAGGCGATCCTGAACGGCGCTCCGGTGGAGATTTCCAAGGCGCCGGAACTGGAAGCGGCCCATGCAGCGCTGGAACTGGCGAAACAGGCGGCGGACGCGGGTCCCGTGGCGGACCTGACCGCCAAGGTCGAGGCCGACCCCGAGGACAAGCAGGCGCGGTTCGACCTGGCGCAGGCGATGTATGCCAATGGCGATGCCGAAGGTGCAGTGGACCAGCTGCTTGAGATTTTCCGCCGTGACCGCGAGTGGAACGACGGCGCCGCCAAGGCGCAGCTATTCACCATCTTCGAGGCGCTGAAGCCCAATGATCCCGTGGCCCTGAACGGGCGGCGGAAATTGAGCTCGATGATATTTGCCTGACCGGCGGCGCAGTCTACCTTGTCGAGCATGACACGGCTCAAAGATCTGCCGGGCAAGATCCCGGTTTTCCCCCTGCCGGGGGCGCTTCTGTTACCACGGGCGCGCCTCCCGCTTCATATCTTCGAGCCGCGGTACCTCGCGATGCTGGATGATTGTTTGAAAACAGAGACGCGGCTGATCGGGATGATCCAGCCGCACCAGGTGCCGGGCCGCGAGGAACGGGGCCTGCACCGGATCGGCTGCGCGGGTCGGGTGACACAGTTTTCGGAAACCGAGGACGGGCGCTACATGATCACGCTGACCGGCATTTCTCGTTTTCGCATCACGCGCGAGGTCGAGGGGTTCACGCCCTACCGCTGCTGCGAGGTCAACTGGGACGGGTTCGAGCGCGACCAGCAAGGCGCCGAGACGGACGATTGTTTCGAACGGGTGCGGTTTCTGGACCTGCTTGACCGTTATTTCGCGGCCAGGGACCTGTCGGCGGACTGGGACACGCTGCAGCAGGCGGATGATGAATTGCTGGTGAATTCGCTGTCGATGCTGCTGGACTTCAACCCCGAGGACAAGCAGGCGCTGCTGGAGGCGCCCTCGCTGAGCACACGGCGCGAGACGCTGGTGACACTGATCGAATATTCGCTGCGCGGCGGCGAGGAGGACCTGATTCAATGAGCGTTGAATTCGACCGGCGGATGCTGGAGGCGTTGATCTGCCCGGTGACACAGACGGGCCTGCGCTACGACGTGGACCGGCAGGAACTGATCAGCACGGCGGCCGGGCTGGCCTATCCGATCCGTGACGGTATCCCGGTCATGCTTCAGGACGAGGCGCGGCGGCTGGACTGAGCCGGATCAGTCCTGATCCGCGGGTTTGAGAACGCTTGAGCTGTCCAGAATGCGGCGCATCGGGATCGCGTGTTGGACGCCGGTCCTGAAGCCGCCGAAATGCATGCCGATCACCCGGTTTTCCTGCGTATCGACAAGCGGCGAGCCTTGGTTTCCGGGCAGGTTATCGCAGGAGTGCCGCAGATTCCCGTCCAGCAGGGCAGGGGTGGCAGACCAGCAGTCTTCGCGGGCGACATGCTGGGGAAAGCCGAAAGGGTGCCCCAAAAGCCAGAGAGGCTCGAAATCAAGGGGGGCACGCCGGGCGAGAGCGAGGGTGCCATAGAGGTCGCCCGGTTTGCCCGACGAGATCCGAAGAACCGCGTAGTGCAGGGTCTCGTCGATTTCGACCGGGGTTGTATCGGCATCGAAGACCTCTGCACTCTCGGGATCGGACTTATCCAGATAGCCCAGGGTGAACCGAATGGCTTGGACATCCGGGCCGTCACTGGTCGCGCGCACCTTGCCCTGGGCGCAGAGCGCGGTGGTCAGCAGCAGGTCCGCGCTGACCAGAAAACCGGTGCACGACATGACGCCGGTGCCGGTGGCGACATCCAGCCGGCCGACCGGACGCCCGGCCCGCGCGATTGCCGAGGTCTTGCCGAAACGGGTGACCGCCGTGAGTTTGGGTTCTCCGTAAGGGTTGTAGCCCTCGTTCTGTTCGCTCTGCAGCCAGAGCGGGAGCGGCAGGACGATGTCCCCGAAACTGTCGCGCGGAAAAACGTTGTCGGACTCGGACATGGCCGGGCCGGCCAGAAGGCAGCCTGCCGCAAGGGCTGTGAGCAAGGAGCGGATCATCGGGCTTGGGGACTGTTTTCGCATTGACTGACCCTCCTATAGCGGCGGGTTACAGGGCGCAAGGCAGGGGTGATACCGGGCGGGCGTCAGGGCAGCAAGCTCCGCATCGCCTCGCGCGTACGCGGGCCGATGCGCCCGTCTGTCGCCCCCTGGTAGACGCCCGCGCGGGCCAGCGCCTCTTGCAGGGCGCGGGCCGTTTCGCGCGGCCACTCGGCGGTGTCGCGGGTTGCGGGCCAGTCATTGCCGGCGAGCAGGGCTTCGACATAGAGCCGCGCCGCCTCTGCCGGGTCTGCTGAGACACCGCGTCCCTGTTCCGTTATCCAGGCGAGGCCGGCGAGCGAGAGCGCATTGCCCTGCGCCGCCGCCTTGCGATACCACTCGGCCGCCTTGGTGTCGGACGCCGGGACGCCGGTGCCGTTGAGGTAGAGCGTGCCGAGGGCTTGCTGGGCCTCTGCGTGGTCCTGTTCGGCGGCGGCGGCGTACCAGCGGGCGGCTGTTGTCGTGGACTTGTCGACGCCGCGACCGTTCTCATACAGCAGCGCGAGGTTGAATTGCGCCGCGGCATTGCCCTGATCGGCGGCCTTGGCGAACCAGAAGGCGGCGGTTTTGTCCGACTGCTCGACGATGGTCCCGGCCAGGTAGAGATCGCCCATCTGGTCCTGTGCGCCGTGATAGCCGGCCTCTGCCCCCTCGCGGTAGAGCGTCAGGGCGCGCTCGGGATCGGCGGGGACGCCCTGGCCGTGTTGATAGATCACGCCCAGTCCGGTCTTGGCGATGGGGTGGCCCCGGGCTGCGGATTTCTCGAACATGTCGCGGGCCTTGGCCGCGTCCCTTTCGGTGCCCAGTCCCCAGAGATAGGCGACGCCCAGGCCCGCCTGGCCGATGGCATCGCCGGCCCGGGCAGAGGTATTGTAGGCGGCAAAGGCCTCGTCATAGCGTTCCGCCGCGCTCAGCGCTTCGCCCAGGAAGGCGGTCATGCGGGGATGGTCGGGAAAGCTGTCCAGCGCCCGCTTGCAGGCGGCGATGGCAGCCTCGGCGTCCATTGCTTCGAAGACCGTGCCATCGCTGCGCATCAGCCCCGCGGCGCGGTCGGGGTGGAAACGGTCCCCGGCGAGGCGGTCACAGTCCTGCACGTCGGCGCTTGCGGCCATGCGTTCGGCCAGAGTGGGCGGCGGTGGCGGGGCCGGTTGCAAGGCTGCCAGCAGCCGCGAGGCGGTGCGCGCGGCAGAGGTGGCGGGGGCCTCTGCCACCAGCGTTTCCAGCGCGATGCGGCGGTCGCCGTCGTTGTCGATCAGCAGAGCGTCTGACAGGCGAGTGAGGGCGCGGCCCTCGGCGTCATCCGGTCCCTCGCCGCCGGTGGCGGGCTTTAGCAGGTTCGAAGCGGCAAGGATCGCCGCCATCGGGATGGCGTAGTTGACGCTGTTGTTGGCCGATCCGGCGTGGTGCAGCCCGACCACCTGCCGCGTGCCCGCGTCGATCACCGGAGAGCCGGAGTTCCCCGGCATCGTGTCGCAGGTGTGCAGCAGCTTGCTGTCGGACAGCGCGGGCGCATTGGCGCGGCATTTCTCTCGGCTGATGCGCTGGGCCTCGCCCATCGGGTGGCCGATGATCCAGTAGGGATCGTTGTCATGTGGCGTCACGGCGGCCAGTTCCAGCGTGCCGAAGTCGCGTCCCGGCGTGTCGCCCAGAATACGCAGCAGGGTGTAGTCCAGCGGTTTCGACGTCTCGACCGGAACCGGGTCCACGAGGAAGGTACTGGTGCCCTCCGTCACGCCTTCCTGCGTGTAGCCCATGACAAACCGCACGCCGACGATGGATTTCGCCTCTGTCCGGCTGTCGTCCAGGATTCCGGGCACGCAATGGTGGTTGGTCATCAGGATGTCGTCATCGACCAGGAAGGCGGTGCAGGGAAAGACACCCTTGTCCGTCGCCACGTCCAGCCGCCCGACCGAGCGTCCGATGCGGGCAAAGACCGACTGGCTGGAATAGGCCGAGATGAATTCGTTGTTGTAGGCGCCGTAGGCGGCCTCGGGGATGACGTCGCTGCCGAACTGCTTGCGCGAGAGGACGGTCTTGCCGAAGCTGTCGAGGTCGAAGCCAAGCAGGCGGTCCTGCTGCGCGGCCAGAGGCGTGGCAAGCAGGAGAGCAGCGGCAAGGGGCAGGCGGCGAAACATGGGTTTCTCCCATCGGGTGGGTCAGGCCTGCAGTATAGCACGTTGACGCGACGTCGGGAGCGGGGTTTTCCAGACCTCAGGATTGGGCGTCCGCGCTCAGACTTTCAGCGCGAGGGCCAGGGTGGCCGGATCCAGGTTGCCGCCGGAAATCGTGCAGATCACCGCATCGCCCTCCAGCTCGTCACCGTGAAAGAGCGCCGCCGCGAGGGCGACCGCGCCGCCGGGTTCGGCGACCAGTTTCAGGTGTCGCAGCGCCAGCGACATGGCGCGCAGCACCTCCTGTTCCGTCACCACCACGCCGGGGCCGCAGAGCCGGGCGTTGATCGGAAAGGTGAGCTCGCCGGGCATGGGCGTCAGGATCGCATCACACAACCCGCCGGCCTCCTGGGTGTTTTTCTCTCGCGTGCCTGCGCGCAAGGACCGTGCGGTGTCGTCGTAGCCTTCCGGTTCGGCGGGGCGCACGCGCAGGCCGGGCGCGCGGGCCTCAAGCGCCAGGGCGATCCCGGCGGTCAGCCCCCCGCCGCCGCAACAGACCAGCACATCGGCCCGTGTCACACCCTCTTCGGCGGCCTGCTCGGCGATCTCCAGCCCGCAGGTGCCCTGACCGGCGATGACCTGGGGTTCGTCGTAGGGTTTGACCAGCGTCAGCCCGCGTTCGGCGGCAATCGCGGCGCCGATCTCTTCGCGGCTTTCGCGGGCGCGGTCATAGAGCACGACCTCGGCGCCATAGCTACGGGTGCCTTCGATCTTGGCGGCGGGCGCGTCCGAGGGCATCAGGATCACCGCCGGAACGCCAAGCTTTTGCGCGGCCAGGGCCACGCCCTGCGCGTGGTTGCCCGAGGAATAGGCGATCACGCCCTTTGCGCGCTGGTCCTCCGGCAGGGCGGTCAGGGCCGACCAGGCGCCACGGAACTTGAAGCTGCCTGTGTGCTGCAGGCACTCGGGCTTGACCAGGACGCGGCGCCCGGCGATGGCGTCCAGCGCCGCCGAAGACAGCAGGGGCGTGCGGCGGGTGATGCCGTGCGCCCGGGTGGCGGCGGCCTCGATCATCTGGATGTTCATAGGGTGCTCCGTGACTGTGGCGGCAGGGGGCCGCAGGCACGTCGGAATGTCAATCGCTCTTGAACCCCGGAGGCGCGCGGGGCAGCTTGCGGCCATGATCGAAAGGCACGCGGAAAAGGATGGAGAGCGCAGCACGGCCTGGTATTCGCCTTGCGAGCGTTATCGTTACGGTTTGCGCCGGGTCTGGGACCCGGGCGCGGGAGAGGTGCTGTTCGTGATGCTCAACCCCTCGACCGCCAGCGAGTTGGAAAACGACCCGACCATTGAGCGCTGCCAGCGGCGGACGCGGGCGCTGGGCTATGGGGCGATGCGGATCGCCAACCTGTTTGCCTTTCGCGCCACCCGGCCACAGGACCTGCGCCGCGCCGGGGACCCGGAGGGGCCGGAGAATGCCGCGCTGTTGGGGGACTGGTCGGGGGCGGCGGACCTGACGCTGGCCGCCTGGGGTGTCCACGGTGCCTTGCAGGAGGCCGGGCCACGGGCGGCGCCGATGTTGCGGGGCGATGTGCGCCACCTGGGCCTGACAAAGGCGGGCCACCCGCGCCATCCGCTCTATGTGTCATATGCGGTCCACCCCGAACCCTGGCCGATGGAGAAGCGCTATGCCGCCTGAAACAGAGACCGATGCCCTGCGGCAGGAAGTGGCGCGGCTGGCCGACGAGGTCACGCGCCTGAACGAGCATCGTTTCGTCCGAATCCACAACAACCTGGCCCGGCTGATGGCCTTTCAATTCCTTCGCGGCATGATGCTGGGCCTGGGGACGGCGCTGGGCGCGACGGCGCTGGTCTCTGCCGTGGTCCTGCTGCTGAGCCAGATCGAGTTCATCCCGATCCTGGGCGATCTGGCCACCGCGCTGATCGAGGAAATCAAGATCGACGAAGCCGAGTAAGCCTTGCTTTACCCCGTGGTGCCATAGTCGCGGCCTGAACCGGATCGGTGCGGCATGCTGCGCGTCGGCGCCGGCCAAGCGGACAACGGGGCTGCAGCGATGTTTCTACTGGCCGGTCTCATGGGGCTGATGGCGCTAGGGTCGGTGGCGATTGTCAGCATCGGCGACGATGGGGACGATGCGGTTGCCGACGGCGATGATGGCGCCGATGATCTGCCGCCGTCGCCCCTGTCCCCGGCCTCGTTGGAGGTGTTCCAGTTCTTTCCGCAACCGGTTGAGGCTGGCGGCAGCGTGTCGAACGATGCCGCGCTTGAGGAAGGGCGGTCACTGTTCGCGCGCATGGGGTTGATCCACCTGCCCGGGCCGGACCCTTTCGAGGAAGTTGTGCCGGGGGAAACCGGGGCAGGGGCGTTGCGGCTGGATGTCTTCCGGGTCGATGAGCCGGACGCCCCGGCGGAGCTTGCCGGGGCAGAGCCGCTGGATTATGACGCAGAGGAAGATCAGCTGGTGATCGTCTATGACGACAGCGCCGGCGGACCGGAGCCCGAGCTGGAGATCTCCGCCCGCAAGGATGATCCGGACACCACGGACATTCGCCTGGGCGGGGCGGTGCTGGCCAGTCTGCCCACCGCCGAGGCGCCGCCCTTGACCTCGATCGTGCTGGTGGGAGAAAGCGATGCCGCCGCGCTGGACCTGACGGGCTGAGCGCGTCGGACCGGGCCGGGCTTGCCAAGCTGACAGGAATCGCGTACCTGCGCGCATCCGCTTAGGCGGACCTCTCCACGGGCTTTGCTGGACGACATCCCGGCTTGTGCCATAACCCTTTGATCCGAAAGGAGACCCCGATGTCGATTACTGCGGAAGAAAAAACCCGCTTGATGAAGGAATACGCCACCAAGGAAGGCGACACCGGTTCGCCCGAAGTGCAGGTGGCCATCCTGACCTCGCGTATTTCGACCCTGACCGAACACTTCAAGACCCACAAGAAGGACAACCACTCGCGTCGTGGCCTTCTGATGATGGTCGCCCAGCGCCGCAAGCTGCTGGACTACCTCAAGGGCAAGGATGAGGCACGTTACCGTGACCTGATCAAGCGACTGGGCATCCGCCGCTAAGGCACCGCGCCAGCGCTGGACGGATTGACCGCGTTTCCCTGGGGAAACGCGGTTTTTCTTTGCGAGGTCGGGATTGGGTCTGGCTGAGGCTGTTATGTTATACTATTACATATTCCTGTTTCTTGCCGAATAGGGAGTTTGACCATGCCTGACACCGATCCCCGCCTTCCCGTCACCGTGCTTTCCGGATTCCTGGGGGCGGGAAAGACAACTCTGCTCAACCGGGTGCTGAACAACCGCGAGGGGCGGCGCGTCGCCGTGATCGTGAACGACATGTCCGAGGTGAACATCGACGCCGACCTTGTGCGCGCGGGCGGCGCCAACCTCAGCCTGACCGACGAGACGCTGGTGGAAATGTCCAACGGTTGCATCTGCTGCACCCTGCGCGAGGACCTGCTGGTCGAGGTGCGACGGCTGGCCGAGGAGGGGCGCTTTGACACGCTGCTGATCGAATCGACCGGCATCGCCGAGCCGCTGCCAGTGGCGGCCAGCTTTGCCTTCCGCGACGACGCCGGGCAAAGCCTGTCGGACGTGGCGCGGCTGGACACGATGGTGACGGTGGTGGATGCCTGCAACCTGCTGGAGGATTTTTCCAGCCATGATTTCCTGGTGGACCGGGGCGAAAGCCTGGGCGAGGAGGTTGAGCGCACCCTGGTCGACCTGCTGACCGACCAGATCGAGTTAGCCGATGTCGTCGTCCTGAACAAGGTCGGCGATGCAGGGGCGCTCAAGGTGGACGCGGCGCAAAAGATCATCCGCAGCCTGAACGCCGATGCGCGCATCATCTGCACTGATCACGGCGAGGTGGCGACCGCCGAGATCCTGGAAACCGGGCTGTTCGATTTCGACAAGGCGCATGAACACGCCGCCTGGGCGAAAGAGCTGTATGGCTTTGCCGATCACGTTCCCGAGACCGAGGAATACGGCATTACCAGCTATGTTTTCCGGGCGCGCGAGCCTTTTGACCCCGGGCGTATCCACGCGCTGCTGAACGGGAGCCTGCCGGGCGTGATCCGCGCCAAGGGGCATTTCTGGCTGTCGACGCGCCCCGACTGGGTGGCCGAGTTCTCGCTTGCCGGTGCCATGTCCAGCGTGACGCCGCTGGGCAAATGGTGGGCCACCGTCCCCAAGGAGAACTGGCCCAAGGATGCCCGCGCGCAGGAGTATTTCCTGGCGCACTGGGCCGAGCCCTTTGGCGACCGGCGGCAGGAACTGGTCTTTATCGGTGCGGGCATAGACTGGGCTGACCTGAAGGCGCGGCTGGAGGCCTGCCTGGTGCCCGACGTGACGGGCACCGAATGGCCGGACCCTTTCCCCCGCTGGCGCGACGCGCGCGAGATGGCCTGATGCCGGGCCGCCGCGATGGCAACCGCGGCGCGGTGGCGATCCGGCCACGCCGCCGCAAGGGCGACGCCATGCGCGTCTTTGACGGCCTGCCGGCCCCGCTGCGGCGCTGGATGGCCGGGGCGGTCCTGCCCTGGTCGCCGGAGTCCTGTCTGGCGATCTGGAAACGGGCCTCGGACCCGCAAGATGCCGTCGCGCGGCTGAACCGGGCAGAGCGCGCGACGCTGGAAAAGGCGGGACAGTGACTCAGACCAGGACTCAGACCAGATCGGGCTCACGCCCGACCCGGTTGGCCAGTTTGCCGATGGTCAGCCCCTGCACGATGATCGAGAAGACCACGATGACGTAGGTGACGGTCAGGATCAGCGGCTTCCACTCGCTATCGGGCAGCGACAGGGCGAGGGCGACAGAGATGCCGCCCTTGAGCCCGCCCCAGGTCATGATCGGCATGACGCCGGGGGCGAAGGTCCGAAAGGGCCGCAGCATCAGGATCGGGACAACCACCGCGCAGAGGCGCCCGAACAGCGCCAGCGCGATGGCGATCACGCCCGTCACCAGCATGTTGGACTCCAGCTGCACGGCAAAGATCTCGACCCCGATCAGCATGAAGAGGACGGCGTTCAGGATCTCGTCCACCAGCACCCAGAATTTCTCGACATATTCGCGGGTTTCCTCGGACATGCCGTGTTTGGCGCCGATGTCGCCGATCAGCAGGCCCGCGCAGACCGCCGCGATGGGCGCCGAGACATGCAGCGCGATGGCCAGTTCATAGCCGCCAAAGGCCAGCGCAAGGGTCATCAGCACCTCGAGCGCGTAATCGTCGATGTGGCGCATGATCCGAAAGGTCAGCCAGCCCAGCACAAGACCCAGCACCGCACCGCCAAGCGCCTCTTGCGCAAAGAGCTTGACCGCGTCCCATGCGGGACTTGCCTGGGTGGCATCGCCGTGACCGTGCGACAGTGCCGGAAAGGCCAGGCCGACCAGCACCAGGAAGACCACATAGCCCACGCCGTCATTGAACAGGCTTTCGCCCGCGACTTGCGTTTCCAGTGACTTGCGCAGCTTGGCCTCTTTCAGAACGCCCATGACGGCGACCGGATCGGTGGGCGAGATCAGCGCGCCAAAGACCAGCGCGATCAGCAGCGGCGCGCCAGTCAGCCAGTGAAAGCCAAACCCGATCACGGCGGTCGAGAGCGCAACGCCGATGGTGGCCATCAGCAGGACCGTGGGCCAGACCGAGCGCAGGTCCGAAAGCTTGACGTGCAGGGCGCCGGCAAAGAGCAGGAGGCCCAGCATCCCTTCCAGCAGCGCGTCGGAGAAGTCGATGCCGGTGACGATGGCGCGCAGATCCTCGGCAATGGTCAGCGAAGGCACCAGGGTGTCCAGCCCGAGCGCGGCCATCGAGGTCAGCAAGGCGACGACCAGGATGCCGATGGCCGAGGGCAGGCGCAGTACGAAGTAGTTGATCGTACCGAAAACGGCGGCAAGGACGATGAGAAGAGAGGCAATTTGAAGGATGTTCATGGACTTGCTTCGATTGAAATGGTCGAAACGGCCTTAGCATGCCGCGGTGATCCGGCAAACGGCCATGATGGAAACAGGCGTGCCCGGACCAGGGACCTGCCCGGCCGGGAAAAACTGCTTGCGGGGCCGGGCGGCATGGTACGCAACGGCTTCACAAAAGGCGCGCGCTGCTGTATGGCGCCAATCATCTGAGACGTGACGCCCGGACCCCGGCGCATGGGATGATGAAGGGGTCGGCGGCAATGGGGCCGCCATTTGGATCGGAGGACCGGCAGGGGCCGGAGCGCCTCCAAGAGGATACATGATGTTCAAAGAAGTGAAAAAGTCGATGCAGTGGGGCGAGGAAACGCTCTCACTGGAAACCGGCAAGGTCGCCCGTCAGGCCGACGGCAGCGTCATCGCCACCCTGGGCGAGACCAGCGTCATGGCCAACGTGACCTTTGCGAAGCAGGCGAAAGAAGGACAGGACTTCTTTCCGCTGACCGTCCACTACCAGGAAAAATACTATGCCGCCGGCAAGGTGCCCGGTGGCTTCTTCAAGCGCGAGGCCCGTCCGACCGAAAAGGAAACGCTGACCGCGCGCCTGATCGACCGCCCGATCCGCCCGCTGTTCGTCCCCGGCTTCAAGAACGAAGTTCTGGTGATGTGCACCGTTCTGTCGCACGACCTGGTCAATGACCCGGACATCGTTGCGATGATCGCCGCCTCGGCCGCGCTGACCATTTCCGGCGCGCCCTTCATGGGCCCGATCGCCGGTGCGCGCGTCGGTTTCGAGGATGGCGAATACGTCCTGAACCCGACCGTCGAGGACATGGACCAGCTGCGCAACAATCCCGAGCAGCGCTTGGACCTGATCGTCGCGGGCACCAAGGACGCGGTCATGATGGTCGAGTCCGAGGCCTACGAGCTGACCGAGGACGAGATGTTGGGCGCGGTTCTGTTCGCACATGAGCAGATCCAGCCTGTCATCGACCTGATCATCGGCCTCGCCGAAGAGGCCGCCAAGGAGCCCTTCGACTTCCAGCCGCCGGATTACTCGGCGCTGTTCGACGTGGTCAAGGCCGCGGGCGAGGACAAGATGCGCGCCGCCTATGCGATCACCGACAAGCAGGAGCGCACCGCCGCTGTCGCTGCCGTCAAGGAAGAGATCAAGGCCGGCCTCACCGAGGAACAGCTGGAAGATCCGAACCTCGGCTCGGCGATCAAGAAGCTGGAATCGATGGTGCTGCGCGGTGACGTGGTCAAGAATGGCCGCCGCATCGACGGCCGTGCGCTGGATCAGGTGCGCCCCATCGTGTCCGAAACCGGCCTTCTGCCGCGGACCCACGGCTCGGCCCTGTTCACCCGTGGAGAAACCCAGGCGCTGGTCGTGACCACGCTGGGCACCGGCGACGATGAACAGATCATCGACGCGCTGCACGGCAATTATCGGTCCAACTTCCTGCTGCACTACAACTTCCCGCCCTATTCGGTCGGCGAAGCGGGCCGCGTCGGCCCTCCGGGACGGCGTGAGATCGGCCACGGCAAGCTGGCCTGGCGTGCGTTGCAGGCGGTCCTGCCGGCGGCGACCGACTTCCCCTACACGATCCGCCTCGTCTCCGAGATCACGGAATCGAACGGCTCGTCCTCGATGGCCTCGGTCTGTGGTGGCTCGCTGTCGATGATGGACGCGGGTGTGCCGCTGAAATCCGCCGTTGCCGGTGTGGCCATGGGCCTCGTGCTGGAAGAGGACGGCTCTTACGGCATCCTGACCGACATCCTGGGCGACGAGGATCACCTCGGCGACATGGATTTCAAGGTTGCGGGCACCGAAAACGGCATCACCTCTCTGCAGATGGACATCAAGGTCGCGGGCATCACCCCCGAGATCATGAAGACCGCCCTGGCCCAGGCCAAGGAAGGCCGGATGCACATCTTGGGTGAGATGTCAAAGGCGCTGTCGTCGGCCGGTGAGTTCAGCGTTCACGCGCCGCGCATCGAGACCATGCAGATCCCGACCGACAAGATCCGTGAAGTGATCGGCTCGGGCGGCAAGGTGATCCGCGAGATCGTCGAAGTGTCGGGCGCCAAGGTCGACATCAACGACGAAGGCATCATCAAGATCGCCTCGCCGGACGGCGAGTCCATCCAGAAGGCCTATGACATGATCTATTCGATCGTGGCAGAGCCGGAAGAGGGCAAGGTCTACAAGGGCAAGGTCGTGAAGATCGTCGATTTCGGCGCCTTCGTGAACTTCTTTGGCAAGCGCGACGGCCTGGTGCACGTCAGCCAGATCGAGAACCGTCGCCTGAACCATCCTTCGGACGTGCTGAAGGAAGGCCAGGAAGTCTACGTCAAGCTGCTGGGCTTCGACGACCGCGGCAAGGTGCGCCTGGCGATGAAGATGGTCGACCAGGAGACCGGCGAAGAGATCACCAAGCAAAAGGAAGAAGCGGAGGAGTGATCCCCGCTGTCCGCCGGCGGCAAGCGCCGTCGGCAGTTTCCCGGACGGGCGGCCTTTGGGCCGCCCGTTTGCACTTTGATACGATACGACGACAGGACCCCATGCATCATATCGGCCGGGCCATACAGCATCCCCCGACAGAGCTTCCCGTCTTGGAATGGTGGGCGCGCGATTACGACCATGTCTTTGCGGTCTATAATCCATTTTTTACCGTGCCCGGGCATCATCCCGACACGACCCATTACGGGCCCGCGCGCATCAACGTGGCCTCCGCCGAAGAGCTGAGCGCCCTGGCAGAGGCCCCGCCCATACCCGAAAACCCGGCGCCGGAGGAGTTTCCCGACCTCATCAAGCAAAGCGGCAGCCCGCTGCGCTGGGAAGCGGTGCGGCAGGCGATCGGGGCCGGGGATCGGGCGCTATTCGACCGGACCGTATGGCTCTGGGCGCTGAACATCGAGCGTGACGATACCGACGACGAGATGCGCGCGGCGCTGACCCGCTATTGTACGGCGCATGGCATCTATCCGCCCGAGGAAGACTGCCTGCCCGCGATCCTGGAACCGATGCTGGGTGACTACCTGGAGGCGCTTGGGATCGACGAGGTCATGCTGTGGGACGAATACCGCGAAAACGCCCTGCCGGCCCCGCGCGAGGCGCTGGAGCGGGACGAGGTCGCGGTCTGGCTGGACGGGGCGACCGGCAATTCGGTGCGCGCGGTCAGTGCGCCTGGGTTCCTGATCAGCTGGGCCTTCGACGACGTGCATGGCGTGCTGGCCCTGACCGACGACCTGTACCGACGCTGCGCGCCGAACCGTTTCCTGGAATGCCGGGCCTACGGTGTCGGAGGTTACGTGGATGTCTTCAATCCGACGGAATTCCTGGACCGGCTGCCGCGCACCGGGACCCATTGAGGCCCCCCGTGCTGGTTCTGGAAAATATCATCACCGACAGAGGGTCGCGCTACGCGGTGTCCGGCGGGCCGTGCCGCAGTGCCGATGAGGCGGCGGCGTTCCTCAAAGAGCTGAAGCGGCGCAAGAAATTCGCCAAGGCCACGCATAACACCTGGGCCTGCCTGACAGAGGACGGCCCTCTGAAAAACGACGACGGCGAAAGCGGGGCAGGCATGGTCATCCTGCGAATGCTGGAGCGCGAGGACCTGCGCGACACCATCGTCGTGGTGACGCGGTGGTACGGTGGCAAGCACCTGGGCGGCGACCGCTTTCGCCATGTGCAGGAAGCGGTGCGCCAGTTCATTGAGGCGCAGGGCTGCTGAGCGCGCCCCGCGAAACGGGGTCAGACGACTTCGGTCTCGACCTCGATGTTTCCCTTGGTTGCGTGCGAATAGGGGCAGATGAAGTGACCGCGCTCGGCGATCTTCTCGGCCACGTCACGTTCGACGCCGGGCATCGAGACGGCCAGTTTCACCTTGATGCCGAACCCGCCTTCATCGCGCGGCCCGATGCCGACATGGGCCGTGACCTTGGCGTCTTCCGGCACGGTGCCCAGCTTTTCGTTCTGGGCGGCAAAGCGCATGGCGCCGAGGTAGCAGGCGGCGTACCCGGAGGCGAAGAGCTCTTCGGGATTGTGGCCTTTGCCCGAACCACCCAGTTCCGTCGGGCTGGTCATGGTGAAGGTCAGCTTGCCGTCGCTCAACCCTGCGGTCCCGTTGCGGCCGCCGCCGGTGGCCCAGGCCTCGGTCCAGTACTTTGTATCGACACTCATGATGTTCTCCTTTCGCGCAGGAATTAATCGTGTGCGAAACATCTGTGCCGCCGGCGGATTTGTCAATGCTTGCGATTTATTCCTGCACGATCTATTCCTGTGTCATGTCAAATTCGCTCTCCCCTTCGGAAATGCTCTGCTTTGCGCTGTATTCGGCGGGGCACGCCATGCAGCAGGCGTACAAGCCGCTGCTTGACCCGCTTGGTTTGACCTATCCGCAATATCTGGTGCTGACGGCACTGTGGTCGGCGGATGACCGGTCGCTGGGATCCCTGGCGGTGCAGATGCAACTGGCGTCCAACACGCTGACGCCGCTGGTCAAACGGCTGGAGGCCAAGGGCCTCGTGACCCGCCGCCGCGACCCGGGGGACGAACGCCAGGTACGCATCCGGCTGACCGAAGAGGGGCGCGCCCTGCAGGTCCAAAGTGCGGATATCGCGCGCTGTTTCCTGGAACGGTCGGGGTTGACCATGAGCGATGCGGCACGGTTGCGCGACGAGGTGATGACCCTGCGTGACAACCTGCGCGACGAGGCGGAACTGGACCCGGTGCGCAACGATCCCGCCGCCTAGGGCGCGGGGGACGCAATTTCCGGGCCTGACGGCAACGCCGGATTCGCCCCGCCGCAGAGCGTCCCGGGATCCCTTTGACGGGCCTGAACAAAAAAAAGGCCGGGCAAAGTGCCCGGCCAGGTCCAACAGGGAGGTGCATGCGATAACCCGCACATGCAACGGGAACTGATAGGCAGGTATTAAAACATGACCGAGTCATGAAACTATGATCTGGGTCAAATCCGCCCGAAACAAAACTTAGCCGTGTATCTTTGTTCCGTGCAATGCGACCTAAGTGTGTGCCGCTCAGCTTACAAGGCGGTAGCCGCCAGATTCTGTCACCAGCAAGCGCGCGTTCGACGGATCGGGTTCGATCTTTTGCCGCAGGCGATAGATATGGGTTTCCAGCGTATGGGTCGTCACCCCCGCATTGTAACCCCAGACCTCGTGCAGCAGCGTGTCGCGTGGCACCACGCCCTCTGTCGAGCGGTAGAGGAACTTGAGGATGTTGGTCTCTTTCTCGGTCAGGCGGATCTTTTTTTCGTCTTCCGTGACCAGCATCTTCATCGAGGGTTTGAAGGTATAGGGGCCAACGGTGAACACCGCGTCTTCGGACTGTTCGTGCTGGCGCAGCTGGGCGCGGATGCGTGCCAGCAGGACCGGGAACTTGAACGGTTTGGTCACATAGTCGTTGGCGCCCGCGTCGAGGCCGAGGATCGTGTCGGCGTCGCTGTCGTGGCCGGTCAGCATGATGATCGGGGATTTCACGCCCTGTTTGCGCATCAGGCGACACAGTTCCCGCCCGTCGGTATCGGGCAGCCCGACGTCCAGAATGACCAGGTCATAGATCTGTTCCTTGACCCGGGCCATCGCGCTGGCGCCTGCGTCCGCCTCGAAAACTTCGAAGTCCTCGGTCATGACCAGTTGCTCGGCCAGGGCCTCGCGCAGGTCCTCTTCATCGTCGACCAGCAGGATGTTTCGCAGTTGCGCCATAGTGCGGCCCTCCGTGTTGCCTTTTACCGCAGATGTGGACAGAGTGCGCCTCCGGCAAGCTTTGCTGCAAGACATTCACGTCCTCGTGTGCTGAGGGCGGAAATGTTACAGGATGCCGGGGAGTTGGCCAGCCGGAGGGTGAAGAGTTGGGACTGGGGCCGGACCTGAATGAAACATTGGCGCGGGCTCGCGCGGACCTGCGTATGGGGGTGCCCGTGGGGCTGCGCGCAGAGGGCGCGCATGTGCTTGTCGCCGCCGCAGAGACCCTTTCGGAGGCGCGGCTTTGCGCCATGCGCGCGCTGGGACCGCTGGACCTGGCGCTGACCGACCGGCGGGCGGCCACGTTGAAGGCGCGGGCCTATGATGGAGACGTGGCGCGGGTGATCGTGCCCGAGGAAGCGCGCCTGTCCTGGGTGCAGGACCTGGCCGATCCCGCCGACGATCTGGCGAACCCTATGAAAGGTCCGCTGCAGACCCGGCGCGACGGCTCGGTCATGTTGCACCGGCTGGGGCTGCAGCTGTGCAAGGGGGCTCGTCTGTTGCCGGCGGCCCTTGTCGTGCCGGTGGACCCGGGGACCGCCGCGGTGCGGGGCCTGCTGGAGATCGATGGCGCAGAGGCGGCCCCTCTGCTGGAGGCGCTGCCGGAACTGGAGCATGTGGTTTCGGCCCGCGTGCCCCTGCGCGCGGCCGAGAACGCGCGGCTGCACATCTATCGCCCCGCTGACGGGTCGGAAGAGCATTACGCCATCGAGATCGGCCGTCCCGACCGCGCGCAGCCGGTGCTGGCGCGTCTGCATTCGGCCTGTTTCACCGGCGACCTGCTGGGGTCGCTGAAATGCGACTGTGGTCCGCAGTTGAACGCGGCCCTGATGCAGATGGGGCAGGAAGGCGCGGGCGTCCTTCTGTACCTGCAACAGGAAGGGCGCGGGATCGGGCTGGCCAACAAGATGCGCGCCTATGCCTTGCAGGACCAGGGGTTCGACACGGTCGAGGCCAACCACCGGCTGGGGTTCGAGGATGATGAGCGCGATTTCCGGCTGGGCGCGCAGATCCTTGAAAAGATGGGGTTCTCTGCGGTCCGGTTGATGACCAACAACCCGGCCAAGATGCGGATGATGGAAAGCTGCGGCATCGGGGTGGCCGAGCGCGTGCCTCTGAAGGTGGGCGAGACGGCGCACAACACGCATTACCTTGCGGTGAAGGCGGCGAAGTCAGGACACCTGCTGTAACCGGCTGGCTTTCCGGGCGGCAGGCCTTGTGCCCGCCCGTGGCATGCTTAGCTTCGGTGCAAAGGAGAGATCCGCATGCATTATTCCCTGCTAGACCTGTCACCCGTGCCCGAGGGGTTCACCGCCGCCGACGCGCTGCGCAACACCGGTGACCTTGCCCAAAATGCCGAAACCTGGGGCTATCACCGCTACTGGATGGCGGAACATCACAACATGCCCGGCATTGCCTCGGCGGCGACGGCGGTTCTGATCGGATATGTCGCCGGGCTGACCAGCCGGATGCGCGTCGGGGCAGGGGGCATCATGCTGCCCAACCACGCGCCTCTGGCCGTGGCCGAGGCCTTTGGCACGCTGGCGACGCTCTACCCGGACCGGATCGACCTTGGCCTTGGTCGCGCGCCGGGGGGCGACGGCATGGTTATGCGGGCATTGGGGGTGCATCCCGAACGGGCCGAGCAGTTCCACGCCGAGGTGGGCGAATTGCGAGAGCTCTTGGGACCGCCGCAGGAGGGCCGCCCGGTGCGCGCGCTGCCGGGCGAGGGGACCGAGGTTCCGCTGTGGGTCCTGGGCTCATCTCTGCATGGCGCGCAGGTGGCGGCGCTCTTGGGGCTGCCCTATGCCTTTGCTTCGCATTTCGCGCCGCAGATGCTGGAACAGGCGCTGGAGGTTTACCGGCGCCACTTCCGGCCCTCGGCCACGCTGGACCGGCCATATGCGATGGTGGCGATCAACGTCTTTGCCGCCGATACAGGCGCCGAGGCGCGCAGGCTGCGCACGACAATGCAGCAGGCCTTTTACCGGTTGCGGACCGGGAAGCCGGGCAAGTTGCCCACCCCGGTCGATGACCTCTCCTCGGTGGTGCCGGCGGGCGCGATGCCGGCGCTGGACGAGGCACTGCGGATCAGCGCGGTGGGCGACGCGGCGCAGGTTGAATCGCAACTGCGCGGCTTCATTGACAAGTTTGCGCCGGACGAGGTGATCCTGACCGGGCAGATCCACGATCATGCGGCGCGTCTGCGGTCCTTCGAGATCGCGGCGCAGGCGATGCAGCGCCTCAATCGCGCCGAAGCGGCCTGACCTTGCCGCAGCCCTGGACATACCGCCACGCAAGCCAAGAGTACCGCGCCTTTCTGGACGACGTGAAGGCGCGGATGGATCTCGAGTCCGACAACATGGCCTACACGGCGCTGGACGGGGTCTTTCATGTCTTTCGGCGGCGGGTGACGGCGGAACAGGGGCTGCGCTTTGCCAGCGTGCTGCCCAGCGTGCCCAGGGCAATCTTTGTCGCCGGCTGGCAGCCCGAGGTGCCGCCCGCCTCCTGGGCGCCACGCGACGCCCTGACGCGAGAGGCGCAGGCACTGCGCCCGGATCACAACCTGACCCCGGACAATTGCATCGAGGCGGTGGCCTGGGCCTTGCGCCGTGCCATCCGGGGGCCGGACTGGGACAGGGCGCTGGCCGCTCTGCCCCCTGAGGCTCGCGATTTCTGGCGTGTCGAGGTCGACGACCCGCGCGACCTGGAACCCGGGATACGATGAGCGCCCGCGACATGATCCTGACGCCGCGGGGCCTGCGCTTCGCGGGGCGGCTCTGGCCCTGTTCGGTGGGGCGGGGCGGCGTGACAACGGACAAGCGCGAGGGGGACGGCGCCACCCCGGCGGGGGTGCACCGCATCACCGGCATGCTCTATCGTCCCGACCGGATCGCGCGCCCGGCCGAGTGGGCGGTGCCGATCGGGCCGGGCGATCTGTGGTCGGACGATCCCGCGCACGAGGATTACAATCTCATGGTGCGTGCGCCCTACGGGTGGAGCCATGAGCGCCTGCGTCGGGCCGATCGGCTTTACGATCTCGTTTTGCTGACCGACTGGAACTGGCCCCGGGCCGAGCGGGGCAGGGGGTCTGCCATCTTTCTGCACCGTTGGCGCCGACCGGGGTTTCCGACCGAAGGCTGCATCGCGTTCCGGCCTGACCACCTGCGGCAGATCGCGGGCCGGATCATGCCCGGGACACGGGTGATCGTGCCCGCACCCCTGGCGCGGACTCTGCCCAAACGGACAGGCTGACCCGGCGTCCGGGGCTGCCTTGCCGAGCGGGTGTGGCCAAAGTCGCTGTCAAGGGTGCAGGCATATTGCCCGAATCGGTCCAAATGGCCTGCCATTCGCCCGGTCAGGCGCCGTTTTTGTAGCCGGAAGAGCCGTATTTGCCTGCCGGATACGCAGATTTCAGCGATTTGCTTGCATGTCCAAACGTCACGCGCTTTAGTCTGAGCACAATACAGCGGAGAAACATCCGCGAAATAACAGACAGGGAGTCTGACGTGGCTGATGGAGCTAGTGGCGACGCATTTGTCGCCTTTGAGCGCGTGCAAAAGAGCTATGATGGCGAAACACTCGTCGTCAAAGACCTGAACCTCAGCATGCCGAAAGGCGAGTTTCTGACGATGCTCGGACCGTCGGGGTCGGGCAAGACCACTTGCCTGATGATGCTGGCCGGGTTCGAAACCGCCACGCACGGTGAAATCATGCTGGACGGCGTCAGCATCAACAACATCCCGCCGCACAAGCGCGGCATCGGCATGGTGTTCCAGAACTACGCTCTGTTCCCGCATATGACCGTGGCGGAGAACCTCAGCTTTCCGCTGGAAGTGCGCAAGATCGGCAAGGCCGACCGGGAAAAGAAGGTCAAGCACGCGCTGGACATGGTGCAGATGGGGGCCTTTGGCGGCCGTCGCCCGGCACAGCTTTCGGGTGGTCAGCAGCAGCGGATCGCGCTGGCCCGCGCACTGGTCTTCGAGCCCGAGCTGGTCCTGATGGACGAACCGCTGGGCGCGCTGGACAAGCAGCTGCGCGAACACATGCAGTTCGAGATCACCAACCTGGCGCACCAGCTGGGCATCACCGTGGTCTATGTGACCCACGACCAGACCGAGGCGCTGACCATGTCGGACCGCGTCGCCGTCTTCAACGACGGGCGAATCCAACAGTTGGCGCCGCCGGACGAGCTGTACGAAAAACCGCAGAACAGCTTCGTGGCCCAGTTCATCGGTGAGAACAACACGCTGGAAGGCGTGGTGCAGGAAATCAAGGGTGATACCTGCGTGGTGAAGCTCGACAGCGGCGAGGTGCTGGACGCCACGCCGGTCAACGTGTCCGAGGTCGGAGAGCGCACGCGCGTCTCGATCCGGCCCGAGCGAGTGGAATTCAACAAGGAGCGTCTCAAGGAAGGCGTCCATACTTTGAAAGCCGAAGTAGTGGAATTCATCTACATGGGCGATATCTTTCGTACGAGGCTCCGTGTCGCGGGGAATGACGACTTCGTCATCAAGACCCGTAACGCACCTGACCAGGTGCGGCTGGAGCCCGGCAGCCAGATCGAGATCGGCTGGCTGCCCGAAGATTGCCGGGCGCTGGACGCCGGGTAATCCGAATGCCGTCGCCTGCGCCGTCTGCACGTGCGTGGGGACGAGACCTTGGGGCGAGGTTCGTACCCGTAACATCGCCTCAACCAAGATAACGGGTGAACTAGGGAGTTATTTGATGAAACTCACAAAGACACTGCTGGCGTCCACGGCCTTGACCGTGGCAGCGGCGGGCGTTTCGGCTCAGGAAATGTCCAAAGACATGACCATCGTGAGCTGGGGCGGTGCCTACCAGAACTCGCAGCTGAAGGCCTATGTCGAGCCCTATCTGGAAATGCACCCGGATGTGTCGGTCGCTTGGGACGAAAGCTCTGCCGAGGCAGTGGCCAAGCTGCGCGCGATGAACGAAGCAGGCAACATCACCTGGGACCTGGTGGACGTGACCGCCGCATCGGCGATCCGCCTCTGCGATGAAGGCCTGGCGATGGAAATCGACTTTGACGACACCCTGGCCGAGGCCCCCGATGGCACCGGAGCAGAGGACGACTTCGGCGACCTGATCGTTTCCGACTGCTTCATCCCGCAGATCGTCTATTCGACCACGTTCGGCTATCGTTCCGACATGGTGCCGGAAGGCGTCGAACCGCCGTCCGATGTCTGCGCCGTTTTCGACCTGGAAACCTATCCGGGCAAGCGCGCGCTGGAAAAGCGCCCGCTGAACAACATGGAATGGGCGCTGTACTGTGACGGCGTGGCCAAGGACGAGATCTACGACGTTCTGGAAACCGACGAAGGCCAGGATCGCGCGCTTGCGAAACTGGACACCATCAAGGACCAGGTTGTCTGGTGGTCGGCCGGCGCCGACACGCCGCAGCTGCTGGCCGATGGCGAGGTCTTCATGGGCTCGACCTACAACGGCCGTCTCTTCTCGGTCATCGAGGAGCAGGACCAGCCGGTCGCGATGCTCTGGGACATGCAGGTGTTCGACCTGGACGGCTGGATCGTGCCGGAGGGCCTTTCCGACGAGGCTCTGGCGCGTGTGAAGGACTTCCTCTATTTCGCGACCGACACCCAGCGTCTGGCCGATCAGGCCAAGTACATCTCCTACGGTCCGGCCCGCGAAAGCTCGGCCCCGATGGTGTCGCAGCACGCAGAACTGGGCATCGACATGGCGCCGCACATGCCGACCGATCCGGCGAACGCGGGCAACACCCTGCTCTACAACTACGAGTTCTGGGCTGACTACCGCGACGACATCGACGCGAAATTCCAGTCCTGGCTCGCCCAGAACTGATCTCGCGCCGTGGCGGGGATGGTCCCCGCCCCGTGAGACCAAGATCGTTCGTGGCGGGCGCTACCGCCCGCCACGGACCAAAATAAACGACGGGGACACCACATGCCGAAGGGCTATATCATCGGCCACATCACGGTGACCGATCCCGAACCGTACAAAGAGTACGTTGCCCGGGATACGCCGATCCTGCTGAGCCACGGTGCCAGACCCCTGGTGCGCGGCGGGCAGGCCGAAGTTGTCGAGGGAACGGCCAACGAGAGGCACGTCGTCTTCGAGTTCGACAGCTACGATACAGCACTGAAGGCCTATCACGACCCCGACTATCAGGACGTTGCCAAGATCCGCAGGGCCAATGCGACCAGCGCGATCATGGTTGCCGAAGGCAATGACGAGGATCTGCCCGAACCGGCTGGCGACGCGCCGCTGGGCTACCTGATCGCCCATGTGACGGTCAAGGATCCCGAGGCCTACAAGCCTTATGTCGACGGCAACACCCCGATCATGCGCGGCCACGGTGCGCGGTACATCGTGCGCGGCGGAAGGGCCGAAGTGCTCGAGGGCGAACTGGGCGCGCGCCACGTGGTGATCGCCTATCCCAGTTACGACGCGGCCAAGGCCGCTTATCACGATCCGGCCTATCAGGATCTCGTGAAAATCAGACAAGCCCATTCCGAGGGCACACTCATTCTAGTGGAGGGCGCGGCATGAGCACGCTGAAGGGATCCGGACCGCAGACGTCCGACGCACCGACGCCAGAGGATGCCTTTCACGAGGCAGCCGCACTGGACGCCCGGGAAGGCGAACCGCCGCACGGTTCCGGCAATGACGGGCCGGTTCTGGCCGCCGACGGCACCCCTCTGAAACGCAGCCTGGCACGGGCGCTGCGGGCGCAGAAGATGCGCGCCCTGGCGCTGATCGCGCCGCTGCTGATCTTTGTCCTGCTGACATTCATCGCGCCCATCGCGGACATGCTGTTCCGCTCCGTGGAAAACCAGATCGTGCGCGACACGCTGCCCCGCACCGTCGAGGCGCTGGCCGACTGGGATGACACCAGCGGCGAACTGCCCGACAACGCCGTCTTTGACGCAGCATACACCGATATTTTCCTGGCTGCGGAATACAAGATCCACACACGGCTTGGCTCGCGCCTGAACTACGAGCTGACCGGCGTTTCCTCGCTTTTCCGCAAGTCGGGCCGCGGCCTGGACGACATCGGCGAGGTCTACCTGGACCAACTCGAGGACCTTGACGAAAACTGGGACGAGGCACTGCCCTGGGCGGAACTGATGGGCACCGCCGACAGTGTGGCTGCCTACAAGGCTTGGGTCGAGGCCGAGGAAAAGGCGAGGGAAAACGACGAGGATTTCAACGATCCCATTCCCGCATTCGAGATGCGCGACGGCATCGTCGATGTCCTGCCCCGGACGGCGGAAATGTATAGCCGATTTGCAGAGTTCGTGCGCGTCGAAGACGAGGACAGCCCCTTCGAGGAGGAACCCTGGACCATTGTCTTGACACGTCTCTACGAAGACCTGCGCGATGGCGACGTTTCCTCCTATGACGGCCCCCGCGCCGAAATGCTCAAGGCGGCGGATGAACTGGTCGACAGTCCGGATTTCCAGACCGCCGACCTGAAATCCACGTTCGAAGAGATCGACGAGGATTGGATGGATCTGGCTGTTTGGCGGACCATCAAGACCTATAGCCCTGCCTATACCAGCGGGTATTTCCTGAACGCCGTGGACATGCAGAAGACGCCGGATGGCCCGGCTCTGCGGGACGAGGACGAACGCATCTACGGCTTGCTGTTCAAGCGCACGATGTTCATGAGCCTCGTCATCACCTTCAGCTGTATCGCGCTGGCCTACCCGGTGGCCTACCTGCTGTCGACGCTGCCGATGCGCACCGCGAACCTGCTGATGATCCTTGTGCTTCTGCCCTTCTGGACCTCGCTTCTGGTGCGCACCTCGGCCTGGAAGGTCATGCTGCAGCAACAGGGGGTCATCAACGACGTGCTGGTCTGGCTGGGACTGGTGGATGATGCGGCGCGCCTAGTGATGATCAACAACCAGCTGGGCACGATCATCGCCATGACCCACATCCTGCTGCCCTTCATGATCCTGCCGATGTATTCGGTCATGTCCACGATCCCGCCCACCTACGTCCGTGCGGCGAAATCGCTGGGCGCGACGAACTGGACAGCCTTCTGGCGGGTCTATTTCCCGCAGTCCGTGCCGGGGATCGGCGCAGGCAGCATCCTGGTCTTCATCCTGTCGATCGGTTACTACATCACGCCCGAGATCGTTGGCGGCACCACCGGTACTTTCATCTCGAACCGGATCGCCTATCACATCTCGTCGTCGCTCAACTGGGGCCTCGCGGCTGCGCTGGGGACCATCCTGCTCGCGGTCGTGCTGATCCTCTACTGGGCCTACGACCGGATCGTCGGCATCGACAACGTGAAGCTCGGGGGCTGATGATGGCCACGCTGCAAGGCGAACCCGGCGACCCGATGTGGGAAGCGCTCTGGGCCAGGGGCCGCTACGAACACGCCCTCCTTTGGATGGTGGGCGGCCTGGCCGCGGGGTTCATCCTGTCGCTCGTGATGCTCGACAAGGATGCCCTGCTGCTGGGGGCCAAGGCCACGGCCTTGGGATTTGGCCTTCTGGCGCTTGCCCTGCCGCTGTTGTCCTTCACCGGCTGGGCGCGTGAGCGGATGGTCCTGGGGACGGTCCTGGCCACGCTCTGCATGGCTGTCGGATCTTACGTGACGACGCAAAAGGTCTGGGTCACGCTGGTGTCGACCGGCCTGGCCCTGGCCGGGACGCTGCGGGGCTACCGCATCTACCACAACACCGAATTCCGACCGCACATGATGCAGGCGGCAATCGAAAAGGCGCGTGCCGAGGCCGCGCCGAAGACGCAGGAGAGCTGAGCAATGGCCGTCGAGACACAAGCCGTCAAACAGCCGATCCAGTTTTCCGCTCCGGTCGTCGGAGCGGCAGGGGGATTTGCGGGGATCTTCGTCGGAGCCGCCAATGGATCGGTTCTGATGGGGCTGCTGCTGGGGTTCGTGATTTTGGCCGCGCTGGCCTTTGTCGCGCTGGCCGTGCTGGATCCGAAACTGGAAAAGACCTTCAAGCTGGTGCTGGTCGCCGTGATGGCGGTGGCGGGCTACCTGCTGGGGGGCCTGCCGGGCCTGGTGGTCGGCGCGATCTTTGGCTGGTTCTTCGGCTGGTTCATCTACTGGATCGGCATGGGCCGTCACCGCGTCCCGCTGCCGCCCTACCTGACCTCCGGCCAGGTGCTGTGGGAATACAGCTTTCGGGTGATCGCCGGTGCGATCTTCGTCTTCCTGATCACGCCTATCCTGGTGGTCATGCCGCTGTCGTTCAACGCCGAGGATTTCTTTACCTTCACGCCGGAAATGCTGCGGTTCGACCCCGAGGGCTACAGCCTCAAGCACTACCGTGACTTCTTTACCTCGTCGGAATGGCAGCAGGCGTTGCGCAACTCGCTGATCATCGCGCCGCTGGCGACCTTCCTGTCGGTCAGCTTCGGGACGCTGGCGGCCATCGGCCTCAGCTCGGAGCACGTTCCGTTCCGCCGCGCCATCATGGCGATCCTGATTTCACCGATGATCGTGCCGCTGATCATCTCGGCCGCCGGCATGTACTTCTTCTACTCGCGGATCGGTCTGCAGGGGACGCTGATGGGCGTTGTCCTGGCGCACGCGGCGCTTGGCATTCCCTTCGTCATCATCACCGTGACGGCGACGCTGGTGGGCTTTGACCGCTCGCTGACGCGGGCGGCGGCCAACATGGGCGCGGATCCGGTCACGACCTTCTTCCGCGTGCAGATGCCGTTGATCCTGCCGGGCGTGATTTCGGGCGGGCTGTTTGCCTTCATCACCTCCTTTGACGAGGTCGTCGTGGTGATCTTCGTCGGCTCTGCGCAGCAGCAGACCTTGCCGTGGCAGATGTTCACCGGCCTCCGGGAACAGATCAGCCCGACGATCCTGGCAGTCGCGACAATCCTCGTGGCGATCTCGATCATGCTGCTGACCACGGTCGAACTGCTGCGCCGCCGGTCGGAGAAGATGCGCGGCATGAGCCCGGGTTAAGGATCAAATCCAATCGAAATCAGACGCGCGGCACCCCGGTGCCGCGCGTTTGCGTTCAGGATTCGAAAAGGGTTTGCGCTTTAGGGTCGCCCCGAAGCAGGAGGCGCGCCCATGTCCGAACTCGATCCCGCATTCCCGTCCGGGGTGTCCAAGTCCGAAGCCACGTTCCAGGTGAATGAGGCCTTCTATTCCCGCACCGACAAGCGGGCGATGATCAAGGCGGGCAACGAGGTGTTTCAGCGGGTCGCAGGACACGAATGGCCGGAGCTGCTTGGCGCCCCTCACAAGCTGATCCGGCATCCGGACATGCCGAAGGGCGTGTTTCACATGCTCTGGGAACGGTTGAAGGCGGGCCAACCCACCGGCGCCTATGTCAAGAACCGGCGCATTTGCGGGCGGTTCTACTGGGTCTACGCGCTCGTGGCGCCGACCGAGGATGGCTATATCTCGACCCGGATCAAACCCGTCTCGCCGCTGCGGGCCGAGGTCGAGGCGCTGTATGCCGCAATGCTGAAGCACGAGCAGGACGGTATGAGTCCGGCGGACAGCGCAGGGACCCTGCAGCAGTGGATCCGCGACCAGGGCTTTGCCACCTATGACAATTTCCAGAGCCATGCGCTTGCCACGGAATTCGAGGCCCGCTCACGCCAGATGGGGCGGTCGCTTGATCCGATGCTGCAGCGTTTCGTCGACATGTCCCGCGCCATTGCCGAGGTCTGGGACGAGGCTGACAAGATGACCGAGGCTTTCAAGGCGATCCGGACCGTGCCCATGAACATGCGGATCATCGCCTCTCGGCTGGAGAATGTCGGCGGGCCGATCAGCGCGATTTCCGTCAACTACAGCCAGATGCTCGAAGAGATGTCGACCTGGGTCAAGGCCTTCGTCGAGGGGGACGATTGCGTCTTTGCCCATATCCGCAGCGCCATCTACATGGGCCAGTTCCTCTGTTTCGCATCGGCGGTCGAACGCGAGATGATCGCCGGGTTCGGGACCAGTCAGGATGCCTACCCGGACACGATCGACATCGACCGCGAAATTACAGAGCTGACGGAACATGAACAGCGGTTCATGCAGCAGACAATCGACAGGCTGTCGTCGGTGGAACGCGAGGCGCGGCGCTTTGCTCATAGTGTTCTGGACATGAAACGTTATGTCACCGGGCTCAGTTCGACCCGGATGATGTGCAAGATCGAAAGCGCAAGCCTGTCCGAATCCGGCAGCTCTTTGGCCGGGATCGTCGAACAGCTGGACAGTTGCCAACAGGAAATCGAGGACCGCCTGGCCAGGGTGATGGAACTCAACGCCATCATTCAGAACAACACCGCGCTGCTGCGGTCGATGATCTAGAGCTGACGCGCCGGGACAGTTGTCTTTGTCCCGTCTTCAATGGCACCGCGCCGGCGTACATTCCGACGCATCCTTGCTTCAGGATTGACACATGACGGAACACACCCCCCGCTTTACCGCAGAGAGCGGCTTTGCCGCCACCGAGGCATCGTTTCACCTGACGGAACTGTTCTATTCCCGGACCGATGGCCGGGGTATCATCAAGGCGGGGAACTGCGTCTTCCAACGCGTCGCCGCCTACCCCTGGGAGGAGATGCTTGGGGCGCCGCACAAGCTGATCCGCCACCCGGACATGCCCAAGGGGGTCTTTCACCTGCTCTGGGACCGGATCAAGGCGGGCAAGCCAACCGGCGCCTACGTCAAGAACCGCAGCAAGAGCGGCAAGTACTACTGGGTCTTCGCGCTCGTCTGTCCGGCGGAGGGCGGGTATATCTCGACGCGGCTGAAGCCGAGTTCCGATCTCTTTGGTACGGTGTCCGCCCTGTATTCCGATCTGCTGCGCCGGGAAAAGGAAGAGGGGCTGGCCCCGAGGGACAGCGCCGAAGCGCTGCTTGCCGCCATCAGGGCGCAGGGGTTTTCCAACTATAATACCTTCCAGAGCCAGGCCCTGGCGATCGAGTTCGAGGCGCGCGCCACTGCGACAGGACAGGCCATCGAGCCGTTGCAGCGCCGGTTCCTGGAAATGTCGCGGGCGATTGCGCAGGTCGGCGTGGAAACCGCCGACCTGACAGAGTCGTTCAAGGTGATCCGCACGGTGCCGATGAACATGCGCATCATCGCCTCACGTCTGGAAAATGCCGGTGCCGCGATCAGCGCGATCTCGGTCAACTACAGCCAGATGCTCGAAGAGATGTCGACCTGGGTAAAGACCTTTGTCGATGGTGATGCCTGTGTCTTTGCCCGGATGCGAGATGCGATCCTGTGTGGCCAGTTCCTTGGCTTTGCCTCCGCGCTGGAACACGAAATGATGGAGTGCTTCGAAACCGACGCGGCGCTTTATCCCGACAGCATGGATGCCAGGTCCGAGATGGCGGAGCTTGCAGCCCACCGCCAGAAGTTTCTCGATGAAACGGTGGCGTCTCTGGTGCGGGTGGAGGCCGAGGCCAAGCGCTTTGCCCGCAGCGTTCTGGACATGAAGCGCTATGTCACCGGTCTCAGTTCGACCCGAATGATGTGCAAGATCGAAAGCGCAAGTCTCAAGCAGTCACGCAAGGAGCTGGAGGGGATCGTCGAGCAACTGGATGCCTGCCAGAAGGGCATCGAGCAACGTCTTGCCCGTATGACCGAACTGAATGCGGTGATCCAGAACAATACGGCCATGCTGCGCGCGATGTTGTAACACCGCGCCTCGGGCCCCGTCCCTGATCGTCAGGCCCGCTTGTCCAGGACCGCGGCGCCAAGCGTGTCCAGAACCTTTGCCTCGATATCCTCGGCGTTCAATCTGGCGACCGCGTACATGTCGCGCGGGCTGGCCTGGTCGATAAAGATGTCGGGCAGGACCATCGAACGGTACTTGAGCCCGGTGTCAAAGACACCTTCCTCTGCCAGCAGCTGCGCAACATGGCTGCCAAAGCCGCCAATGGCGCCTTCCTCGATGGTGATCAGTGCGTCATGGTCCCGCGCCAGGCCCAGGATCAAGTCCCTGTCCAGCGGCTTGGCAAAGCGCGCATCCGCCACGGTGGGAGAAACTCCGCGCGCTTCCAGTGCTTCGCAGGCCTCCAGCACCTCTTTCAGCCGGGTGCCAAAGGACAGGATCGCCACGCCCTTGCCTTTGCGGATCATCCGGCCCTTGCCGATTTCCAGCACCTCGCCGCGCTCCGGCATCTCGACGCCCATGCCTTCACCGCGCGGATAGCGGAAGGCGATGGGACCGCTGTCATGCGCCGCGGCCGTGGCGACCATGTGTTTCAGTTCGGCCTCGTCCGCCGCCGCCATGACGACAAAGCCCGGCAGGTTTGCCAGGTAGGCCACGTCATAGCTGCCCGCATGTGTTGCCCCGTCGGCCCCGACCAAGCCCGCACGATCGATGGCAAAGCGCACCGGCAGCCGCTGGATCGCGACGTCGTGCACCACCTGGTCATACCCCCGCTGCAGGAAGGTCGAATAGATCGCGCAGAATGGCCGCATGCCCCCCGCCGCCAGTCCGGCGGAGAAGGTCACGCCATGCTGTTCCGCGATGCCCACGTCAAAGCAGCGCGAGGGATAGCGTTCGGCGAAAAGATCCAGCCCGGTGCCATCGGGCATCGCCGCCGTCACCGCACAGATGCGCGGGTCCTCGGCGGCTTGCTGCAACAGCGCTTCGGCAAAAACCTTGGTGTAGGAGGGCGCGTTTGACGGCGCCTTTTTCTGCTTGCCCGTGACCACGTCGAACTTGGCCCGCGCGTGGCCCTTGTCGGGGGCGTGTTCGGCGTGGGAATAGCCCTTGCCCTTCTTGGTCAGCACATGCAGCAGGATCGGCCCGGTCGCCCGCTGGCGCACGGTGCGCAGCACCGGCAGCAGCTGGTGCAGGTCGTGCCCGTCCAGCGGCCCAAGGTAAGAAAACCCCAACTCCTCAAACAGGGTGCCGCCCACGGTCATGCCCTTGAGCATCTCCTTGGCGCGCTTGGCCCCCTCGCGGAAGGGTTCCGGAAGCATCGACACCGCGCCCTTGGCGGCGGCCTTGAGGTCCTGGAACGGGGCCTCGGCATAGAGGCGGCTGAGATAGGATGACAGCGCGCCTGTCGGCGGCGCGATGCTCATCTCGTTGTCGTTCAGGATCACGATCAGCCGCTTGCCCAGATGCCCGGCGTTGTTCATCGCCTCGAAGGCCATGCCGGCGCTCATGGCGCCATCGCCGATCACTGCGATCGCGTCGCCGTGGCCCGTGTCGCAGACGCCGCCCAGATCGCGCGCCACGGCAAAGCCGAGTGCCGCGGAAATCGAGGTCGAGCTATGGGCCGCGCCGAAGGGATCGTAGGGCGACTCGGACCGCTTGGTGAAGCCCGACAGCCCATCCTTCTGGCGCAGAGTGGACATCCGCTCGCGCCGCCCGGTCAGGATCTTGTGCGGGTAACACTGGTGACTGACGTCCCAGATGATCTTGTCCCGGGGCGTGTCGAATATCGCGTGCAACGCCACCGTCAGTTCGATCACGCCCAGGCCCGCGCCCAGGTGGCCGCCGGTCTCAGAGACGGCCGCGATCGTCTCGGCCCGCAGTTCTTCGGCCAGCTGTTCCAGCTCGGCATCGGAGAAATGCTTGAGATCGGCCGGGCCTTGGACGCGGTCGAGCAATGGGGTCTGGGGCCGGTCGCTCATGGCGCCCTCCGTCTGGTCAGGTCCGGCGCGAAATAACGAAGCGCGCGGCGTCCTGCAAGTTTCCAGCTTCGCTGCCATACACAGATAGGCAATCGCAGGCCTCTGTCACAAGGGATTCGGCGCGGCGTTTCGCCCCGTCCATCCCCAGAAGGCTGACAAAAGTGGCCTTGCCGCGACCCGCGTCCTTGCCGACGGCCTTGCCCATCTGGGCGGCGTCGCCCTCGACGTCCAGGATGTCGTCGGCGATCTGGAAGGCCAGTCCAAGCGCCCGGGCATAGCTGGTCAGGGGCGCGATGTCGGCCCGCGCCATTCGCGCGCCGGCCTCTGCCGACCAGCCGAACAGTGCGCCGGTCTTGCCCGCCTGCAGCGCGGTGATCTGGTCCAGGTCCAGAGGCGTGTCCGCCTGTTCCGCCGCCATGTCCAGCGCCTGGCCCAGCACCATGCCGCGTGCCCCCGCCGCACGGGCCAGGCTGAGCGCGAGATCGGCGCGCACCACGGCGTCCGGATGGCAGTCCTCACGGGCCACCAGTTCGAACCCAAGGCTCTGCAGCGCATCCCCCGCCAGCACGGCGGTCGCCTCGTCCCACTTGCGATGAACCGTCGGCATCCCGCGCCGCAGGTCGTCGTCATCCATGCAGGGCAGGTCGTCATGCACCAGGCTGTAGGCATGGATCGCCTCGATGGCGCAGGCGGGCCAGATCGACCGCGCGGGCGCGATGCCATGAATGCGCGCGCCTTCCAGCACCAGGTAGCCGCGCAGGCGCTTGCCGCCCGAGGCCGCATAGCTCATTGCCCGGATCACCGGCAGGTCGCCCGACTCCGACAGGACGTGCCGCAGATGATCCTCGATTGTCCGGGCCGCCTCTGCCAGCCCGTCCGGAAACCCCATCAGAGCCCCTCGACCGGCTTCGTCCCCACAGGGTTGCCGTCGCCGTCCAGCGTGATGGCCGCCACCTTTTCCTCGGCGTCCTTCAGCTTGTCCTCGCAGCGTTTCTTCAATTGCGCGCCGCGCTCGTACAGCGAAATGGACTCTTCCAGCGCCACGTCGCCGCGTTCCAGCAGGCCCACGACCTTTTCCAGCTCGGCCATTGCCTGCTCGAAACTCATTTCCTCGACCGGGGTCTCGCTCATCTGCCCGCCTCCATCAGTATCTCCAAATGCGCCTTGCCGCTGTCGCTGAGCGCGCCAAGGTCATAGCCCCCTTCGAGGCAGGACACCACGCGTCCGCCGCATTCATCCGCCGCCAGCGCGCACAATTCGCGCGTGATCCAGCGGAAATCCTCGACCGTCCATTCCAACTGCGCCAGCGGATCGTCCTGATGCGCGTCGAATCCGGCAGAGATGATCAACAGCTCGGGCCGGAAGGCGCGCAGCCGCGACAATGCAGGGGCCCAGGCCGCGCGCATCTCGGCGCCACCCGACCCCGGCGGCAGCGGCAGGTTCTGCACGTTGTCATGGGCGCCGCGTTCCTCCGCGCTGCCCGTCCCGGGCCAGAGCGGCATCTGGTGCGAGCCGATGAACAGCGTGCGCGCCTCGTCCCACAGCAGGTCCTGAGTGCCGTTGCCATGGTGCACGTCGAAATCCACGACGGCAACCCGGCTCAACCCATGCGCCTCCAGCGCGTGTTTGGCCGCAATCGCCACGTTGCCGAAGAAGCAAAACCCCATCGGGGTCTCGCGCTCGGCGTGGTGGCCCGGCGGTCGCATGGCGCAAAAGGCATTGTCCACCTCGCCGCCCAGCACCGCGTCCACCGCCGCAACAGCGGCCCCGGCCGCCCGCGAAGCAGCGCGGAAGGACCCCGGCGACATCCAGGTGTCGGCGTCCAGCTGGTTGTGCCCGCTGTCCGGCACGCCGCCGCGAATCCGGTCGATGTAACGCTGCGGGTGGCACAGCCGCAGCTGCGCCTCCTCCACTTCGGGCGCGGCGCGGCGATCCAGGTCCAGCCCGGCCAGAGCGTGCAGCAGGTGCTCGATCCGCGCCACCCGTTCCGGGTGCCCCTCGGGCGTCACGTGATCCAGCGCATCCGCATGGGTGAAAAGTGCCGTCGCCATCGCGCGCCCCCTGTTTCTTCTCTCTAAAAATACTCAGAAACGCGCCCAGAGGGCGCGACTCCGCCCGACCAAACCGCGAAACGCCCGGGGCCGCAACCCGTCAGTCGGGCGCCAGCATGTATCCCGCGCCGCGCACCGTCTGCAGGTAACGCGGCTGTTTCGGATCGGCCTCCAGCTTGCGCCGCAGCCGCGTGATCTGCACGTCGACCGCGCGTTCCTGCGCCTGGCCCTTGTCGCGGCCCAGTTCCTCGACCAGTTTCGCGCGGCTCAGCGCCTCGCCCGGACGGGCCGAAAAGATCCGCATCAGCTGGCTTTCGGTCGCGGTCAGGCGCACCATCTCCTCGCCCTGCCACATCTCGCCGCGCTCGATGTCATAGCGGAAATCGCCCAGCGTCAGCAGCTTGGGCGCGCTGTCCTCGGCGCTAGGTTCGGGCATCCGCCGCAGGATCGCATTGATCCGCAGGAGCAGTTCCTTGGGCTCGAAGGGCTTGGCGAGGTAGTCGTCGGCCCCGGCCTCCAGCCCCTTGATGCGATCCTCGGTTTCCGACCGGGCGGTCAGCAGCAGGATCGGCGTCTGCGAGGTTTCGCGGATACTCTGTGTCAGGCTGACGCCGTCTTCGCCGGGCATCATCACATCCAGGATGATCATGTCGAAATCCAGTCCCGACAGCAGCCGCCGGGCGTGCGCCGCATCGCGGGCCGCCGTCACCAGAAACCCGTTGCGCACCAGGAACTTCTGCAACAGCCCCCGGATGCGTTCGTCGTCGTCCACGATGAGCAGATGCGCGTCGTTCTCGGTCATCCCCGGCCTCCCCTCAGCTTGTGATACTGCCGCCGCATCTCGGGGTCCATCATTGCCTCCAGCACGCGGCGAAAGCCCGCGACGGCCTCGGGGCCGGCATCGCGAAAGGCGGCGCGCATCCGGGTCCGCTGGGCGTCCGACAGCTCGCGTTCCAGCGCCTCGCCGGCTTCGGTCAGGTACAGGTGACGTTCCCGTTTGTCGGTACGACCGACCTGGCTTTCGACAAGGCCATCCTCGATCAGGGTGCGCAAGACACGGTTCAGCGATTGTTTCGTCACGCCCAGGATGGTCAAGAGGTTGTTCACCGTCGTGCCGGGCGCGGTATGGATGAAATGCAGCGCCCGGTGATGCGCGCGGCCATAGCTGAGCCCGTCCAGAATCCGGTCGGGATCGGCGGTAAAGCCCCTGTAGGCAAAGAACATCGCCTCCGCACCCTGTCGCAACTGCTCGTCGGTAAGGAAAAGCAGGGTCTCACCCTGCGGGCTGCGCCCCTCTGACATGATTTCTGCCCCTCCTGGTTTTTGGGCATTTTAAGTCAGCCTTGTTGACATTCCAAGAGTCAACTGGTAGCGAGTCGCAGATTTAGCGCAACTTTATGTCCACTCCGGACGCTTTTCGCGCAACAATCGAAAATTTTGGCCCGCTGCACATGAGGAGAGAGAAGATGGCAGATGGAGCATATGACGATCGCGACGGCAAGATCTGGCTGGATGGTCAGATGGTGGACTGGCGGGCGGCAAATGTGCACGTACTGACCCACGGGCTGCACTATGCCAGCTCTGTCTTCGAGGGCGAGCGCTGCTACAACGGCAAGATCTTCCTGTCCCGCAAGCATTCGGAGCGGTTGCATTTCTCGGCCCGCGAGCTGGACTTTGAAATCCCCTACACCGTCGATGAGATCGAGGCGGCCAAGGTGGCCGTCCTGGCGGCCAACGGGCTGACCGACGCCTACGTCCGGGCGGTGGCCTGGCGTGGCGCGGGGCCGGACATGGGGGTCGCGTCGGCGCGCAACCCGGTTCGCCTGGCCATCGCAGCCTGGTCCTGGGGCAACTACTATGGCGACGCCAAGATGAAGGGCGCCAAGCTCGACATCTCCAAGTGGAAGCGGCCTTCGCCCGAGACGATCCCGGTGCATGCCAAGGCCGCCGGTCTTTACATGATCTGCACCACGTCGAAACACGCGGCCGAGGCCAAGGGCTGTTCCGACGCGCTGTTCATGGATTACCGCGGCTACGTGGCCGAGGCGACCGGCGCCAACATCTTCTTCGTCAAGGACGGAGAGGTGCACACGCCCAAGCCCGACTGCTTCCTCAACGGTCTGACCCGTCAAACCGTCATCAGCATGTTGCAGGATCGCCAGATCAAGGTACATGAACGCCACATCATGCCCGAAGAGATGGAAGGCTTTGAGCAGTGCTGGCTGACCGGCACCGCCGCCGAGGTCACGCCCGTGGGCCAGATCGGCGATTTCAACTTCGAGGTGGGCGCCATGACGCGCGAGATCTCGGAAAGCTATGAGAAGCTGGTGCGCAGCTGAGCTGCGCCAGGCAGTTCGGACATGAATTTGCGGCGCCCCGAAGGGGGCGCCGTTTTCATATCAGGCCCGACCAGATCGAGGCGAGGATCAGCACCAGCACGCCCGCCTGCACATAGCCGGCCAGCAGGTAGATCCCGTCGCGGGTCATTACCCCGAACATCATCATCGATACGGCCCCGGCAAAGAAAGAGGTCACGAAGGGCAAGAGTTCCAGGATCGGCCAGGAGATCGCGATCAGGGTCACGGCGGCAAAGGTAAAGGGCCGCAGGGCGCGCGAACTCAGCAGCCGCAGCCGCCCGCTGCTGTGCCGGTCCATCCAGCCCGCAGGCCGGCTGAGCCAGTTGATCGCGCGGTTCATCTTTCGCGCGCTGATGCTGCGGCGGCGGAGGAACTTCGGCAGCCAGAGATGACGCCGCCCCAACAGCGCCTGTACCGAAACCAGGATGGTGATCAGCGCCCCCAAGGTGGGCGTCCCGGGAATGCCCGAAATGGGCGAGACAAGCACGATAGCCACCACGAGGATAACCGCCACAAAGGACTGGTCGCCGACGCGGCTGAGGACCGTCTCGACAGAGATCCGCTCGGCGCCGTCTTCGGGGCGCATCGCCTCAAGCAGGTCGCCCAAGCTTTGCGGATTGCGCACCGTTTCGGGGTCCGGCGCCTCTTGGGCGTCCTTCATCCTCCGGACGCCTGTTCGGCGGCAAGAATGGCCGCCAGCGCGCTCTGGTAATCGGGATGGCGCAGGGTCACGCCCAGTTCCTCCTTGATGCGCGCGTTACAGACGCGCTTGCTTTCGCCGTAGAAACTGCGTGCCATCGGGCTGAGGTCCGCTTCTTCAAAGGGGACTTCGGGCGGGATCGGCATCCCCAGCATCTCGGCGGCGCAGGCGATCACATCCTGCGGGGGGGCCGGGGCATTGTCGCACAGGTTGTAGGCCGCGCCGGGATTGGGCCGCGCGATGGAGGTCCGCAGGACCTGCGCGATGTCCTCGACATGGATGCGCGAAAAGACCTGGTTCGGCTTGATGATGCGGCGCGCGGTGCCCTTGCGCAGCTTGGCAAAGGGGCCGCGACCGGGGCCATAGATTCCGGCAAGACGGAAGATATGCAGCGGCAGGCCGGGCACGGCGGCCCAGGCGGTCTCTGCCTCGACCCGCAATTGCCCGCGCCGCGTGGCCGGGTCGAGCGGCGTGTCCTCTGTCACCCATCCGCCCCGATGGTCGCCGTAGACCCCGGTTGTCGACAGGTAGCCGGCCCATTCGATGTCAGGCGCGCGCGCCGCGATGGCGGGGCCCGCCAGCCGCAGCGCCGGGTCGCCCTCGGCGTCGGGGGCGGCGGACATCAACAGGTGCGTCGCGCGGTCCAGCGCCTCGGACACGCTGTCCTCCTGCCAGAGGATCGGTGTCACGCCCGTGGCGCGCATGGCCTCCAGCTTGGCCGGATCGCGAGTCGTGCCGATCACCTCCCAGCCTTCGGACAGGAGAAGCGGCGCCAGCGCCCGCGCGGAATATCCGTGGCCAAGAGAGAGCAGGGTCTTTGTCATGCGCCCTAGGTGGCGCCGCGCGCGTCAAGATGCAAGTCTTGACGCGATGTCGCGGACGGTGGGGCGGTTGGCGCAGGGCTGCCGATCTGCTGTACCATGGCGGGCTTTTGCCGACGCCGCGCCAGCGGACTCGCGCAGGGCCTGACAGCGCGCTAGGACAGCGCGCACCTTTCGGAGATACTCGCATGCTGGCCCGTCGTCTGTTTCTCTTGTCGGCTCTTGCCGCAGTCGCCGCCTGTTCCACCGGGCGGCGCGAACCCGCCGAGGCCGGTCCCGCACAGGGCGCCATCCCCCTGCATCCGAACGAAACGCCGCAGTTGCGCGCCAAGATCAACCGCTGGGCCGATCACTACGAGCTGCCCCGGGGGCTGGTGCATCGGCTGGCCATCCGTGAAAGCACCCACAATCCCGCCGCGCGGGCCGGACCCTATTGGGGCCTCTTGCAGATCCTGCCCCAGACCGCCCGCTCGATGGGGTTCCAGGGCAAGAACAGCGATCTTCTGGATGCGGACACCAACCTGAAATACGGCCTGAAGTACCTCAAGGGCGCTTATATCGTGGCGGATGGGGACTGGGACAACTCGATCAAGTGGTACGCGCGGGGCTATTACTACGAGGCCAAGCGCAAGGGCCTGCTGTATGAAACCGGGTTGCGGACGCGCTGAACCGCCCGGCACTGGACAGCGTGGGGGTGGCGCGACTAGGCTCTGACCCCATGCAGGACGATCCCGATCTGGAAGCGGCCTACGCGCTGCAAACCCCCGACGACAACCGCAGGCTCTACGCCGAGTGGGCTACGACCTATGACGACGAATTCGCCGTGGACATGGATTACATGCTGCCGCTGCACGTGGCAGAGGCCTTTGCCTCTGTGGGCGGGCAGGGGCCTGTGATCGACCTGGGCGCCGGAACCGGCCTCTTGGGCGCGGCGCTGAAAACCTGCGGTATCGGCCCGGTGGACGCCACCGACCTCTCGCAAGAGATGCTGGATGTCGCCGGGGCAAAGGGGCTCTATGCGCGGCTGTTCGCCGGCAACCTGCTGGAGCGTCTGCCGGTGGATGACGGGGCCTATGCAGGTGCGGCCAGTTCGGGCACCTTTACCCACGGCCACGTCGGGCCCGACGCGCTGGAAGAGGTGCTGCGCGTCGTGCGCCCGGGCGGTGTCGTGGCGCTGTCGATCAACGCCGAACACTGGGAGGCCAAGGGCTATGACGCCCGCCTTGCGGAACTGGGTCCGCGGATTGCCGATCTCGCGGTGCGCGAGGTCCGCATCTACGGGCCGGAAGCCTCCGGCCCGCATGCGCGGGATCTCAGCCGGGTGGTGACCTTCACCCGGGCCTGAACAGCCGGATCTGACAATCAGGTCGCGTAGTCCGAGCCTTCCTCGTCGAGGATCGCCTTGAGTTCGTCCAGGTGGTGATGGTCGCCACCGGGGTATTCCTCGATCTCGCGGGCGGTCTTTTCGGCCACCTCGTCCGACAGGATGTCCAGCGTCTGCCCGGTCTGCAGCGCGGTGATGTAGATCTGCGCCGCGCGTTCAAAGAGGTACATCCGGTTAAAGGTCTCGGCCACCGTGTCACCGATCACCATGATGCCGTGGTTGCCCATCACCAGCGTCTTGACCTTGGGGTCGGCCATCAGTTCGGCGCACCGTTTTCCCTCTTCCTCGAAGGCCAGCCCGCCGTATTGGTCATCCACCGCCTGCCGGTTGAAGAACATCGCCGCATTCTGGTCCAGCGGCGGCAGGCGCTTGTCCTTGAGGCAGGCCAGCACCGTGGCGTGGATGGAGTGGACGTGCATCGCGCAGCGTGCGTGCCGGCAGGCGCGGTGCAACCCGCCGTGCAGGCCCCATGCGGTCGGGTCCGGTGCACCGGGACGGTTCAGCGTTTCGGGATCATTGGCATCCACCACCAGCATGTCCGAGGCCTTGATGCGCGAGAAATGCTTGCGGTCCGGGTTCATCAGGAACTTTGTGCCGTCCTCGTTGATGGACAGGCTGAAGTGATTGGCCACGGCCTCGTGCATGTTCAGACGGACGGTCCAGCGGAAGGCGGCGGCCAGATCCACGCGCTCCTGCCAATGGTCGATATTGGCGATGTTCTGCGGTGCGTTCATGAGGGTCCCCTGGTTAACGTTACCGCGCGATCCTATCAGCGCCCGCAGCTTGCGCGCAACGTGTCGTAGGCCCGCTGCGCGTCCCGGGTTTCCCAGCGGCCTTTCAGGACATCCATATCGCCCGCATCCGCGAGGTGGACCTCGAAGCCGACCTCGGTGCTTTCAAGGATGGTTTCGACCAGGCGTTCGGGGGAATCGCGATAGGTCCAGGCCCATTCCCCGCGCGAGCGGAACAGCACCTTGCGCGAGCCCAGGAACAGCGCGTGATCGGCCGTGTCGTCGAAAACCGAGCCATCGGCGAAATCGATGAACATCGACACGCTTTCCTGCAGGTCGATGGTCAGCATAAGGCGGTCGCTGCCGGGCAGGCGCGTGTTGGTGGCCATCCAGCAATATCCCCGGTCCTCGAAAAGCGACCAGTTCGCGATCCGGTCATGGCGCGTTATCTCGTCCTGCGCCAGGGCGGGCAGGGCAACAAGGATCACGCCCATCAGCACAATGAGAATACGGCGAAACATCTTGCGATACCCCCTTTGGGACAATGCGCGGGTGTGGATTGATCCTAACGGCGGGACCTGCCCGCGCAAAGCCTCAGAGCGGACGCGACGGCACCCAGGCGTAGCCGTCTGGGCAGACGAGGTAGGTCTCGCGCAGGCCGTGGGGTTTGTCCGTGGGCGGCTGCAGGATCAGCATTCCATTGGCCTCTGCGCGGGCGGCGGCCTGGTCGGGGTCGCTGTCGTACAGGCGCAGTTCCGCCCCGGCCCCCCGCGGCCCCGCCTCCGGCAAGAAGGACAGGTAGGGATTGGCGGAATAGGTGCCGTCCGCGTGCAGCTGGAACACCGTCGCGCCATAACGAATAATGGCGAAATCGGCGGTGACGCGATGCGCTGTCATGCCAAAGACGGCCTTCAGCATGGCGCAATGGTGCGGCACGTCGCGCACCAGCAGGTTCATTCCCAGCCCGCGCAGGGATGCGCCGAAATCCTCGGGCGAAACGGTCTCGTAATCCATGTCAGCACCTCTGACCTTTTCGCCAACTTGAACCCCGTGCGCTTACCTGTCAACCTCCGGCCAAAATCAGGGGGTGGTGATGCAGGACACGGCAGAAAATCTAGAGATCGTCACGCCCGATGTACCGGGACAGGAAAGCTACGAAGACGCGGACCAGGCGGTCGAGCGGTTGTGCGAATTGTACGATGCGGCGGCGGTTTTCCTGCGGGACGGGTTCCTGAAAGCAATGGCTGAGGGCCACCCGGGTGTGCGCCTGCGCGCCTACTATCCCGAGATCCGGCTGACCACGACGCGGTTCGACAAGATCGACAGCCGGCTCAGCTTTGGTCACGTGACGCAGCCGGGCACCTATGCCACCACGGTCACGCGCCCGCACCTCTTCCGCAACTACCTGTCGCAGCAGATCGGCTTGTTGTTGGGCAACCACGGGGTCAAAATCCGCATCGGGCTGTCGGCCACGCCCATGCCGGTGCATTTCGCGGTGGCCAATTTCCCCGATGTGAACGTCCCGCAGGAAGGCGCGGCCAATTTCGCGCTGCGCGACGTCTTTGACGTGCCCGATCTGACCACCACCAATGATGACATCGTCAACGGCCAGGCCCAGCCCGCCGCAGATGGCACGCTGCCTTTGGCGCCTTTCACCGCGCAGCGGGTGGACTACTCGCTGGCGCGTCTGGCGCATTACACCGCGACCGCCCCCGAGCATTTTCAGAACCACGTCCTGTTCACCAACTACCAGTTCTACGTCGATGAATTCGAGGCCTACGCCCGGGCCATGCTGGCCGATCCCGACAGCGGCTATACCAGTTTCGTGAGCACCGGGAACGTCGAGATCACCGACCCTGAAGCGCCGCTGCTGTCGCCAGAACGCATGCCGCAGATGCCCACTTATCACCTGAAACGGGGCAAGCAGGCGGGGATCACGCTGGTCAACATCGGGGTGGGGCCGTCGAACGCCAAGACCGCGACCGACCACATCGCGGTGCTGCGCCCGCATGCCTGGCTGATGGTGGGGCACTGTGCGGGTCTGCGCAACTCGCAATCGCTGGGCGACTACGTGCTGGCCCATGCCTACCTGCGCGAAGACAAGGTGCTGGACGATGATCTGCCGGTCTGGGTGCCGATCCCGGCCCTGGCCGAAATCCAGATCGCACTGGAAGACGCGGTCGAGGTCGAGACCGAGCTGAGCGGTTTCGACCTCAAGCGCGTGATGCGTACGGGGACGGTTGCCTCTCTGGACAACCGCAACTGGGAGTTGCGCGAGCATGCAGGTCCGGTGAAACGGCTCAGCCAGTCGCGGGCTATCGCGCTGGACATGGAAAGCGCCACGATCGCGGCCAACGGCTTCCGGTTCCGGGTGCCCTATGGCACCTTGCTCTGCGTGTCTGACCGGCCCCTGCACGGCGAGCTGAAACTGCCCGGCATGGCCTCGGATTTCTATAGAACACAGGTCAGCCGGCACCTGCGGATCGGGATTCGGGCAATGGAAGCCTTGCGCGACATGCCGCTGGAACGTATCCACAGTCGGAAACTGCGCAGTTTCGAAGAAACTGCTTTCTTGTGACGTAGCGGAAACGGGCACAAAATGCATAATATAAGGGCTCAAAGCGCCCCTAATAGTTGTGTTTTACCCCCATATCCGGTTTTATGTCGGATCAGAGGCCCAAAATTAGAGACGGGCGGTGAAGGAGACCATGAAATGGCGAAACCGATGACCAAGACCCAGCTGGTGGCAGCACTGGCGGAAAAGATGGACGCGGACAAGAAGACGGCCGGTGCGGCGCTGGACGCGATCAGCGAAATCATCACGGCCGAAGTGGCCGGCGGCGGTGCCGTGACCCTGCCCGGCGTGGGCAAGGTCTATTGCCGTGAGCGCCCCGAGCGCATGGTGCGCAACCCCGCGACGGGCGAGCAGTTCAAGAAAGAAGCCGACAAGCAGGTCAAAGTGACCATTGCCAAGGCTCTCAAGGACAGCGTGAACGCCTGATCCAGGTGTGCCCCTTCGGCGCGCCGTCCGGGCCTCGGTCCCGGTAGAAATCTTCAAAGGGTCGCCTTGGCGGCCCTTTGTCTTTTTGGACTGCCTGTGAGGTGGTGAGCCTGCGATCTGTCGGCCTATCGGATTATCGGTCTGGCCCGTGTCAGGGTGTGGTCGGCGTATCGGCTTGTGGCGCCCAGTCGCATTTTTGACCGCCCGACTCCTCCATCGGGATATCCAGCATGGTGGCGCGTTCGTAGACGACCTGTGTCGGCACGTTCAGCGTATCGGCGACCAGGTTCGCCCGCCCCTCGTACCACAGGCTGCAGAATTCCTCACGCGGCATAAGCAACATCCGGGCAAAGCGCATCGCCTCTTTCTGGGCGGTGCGGTCGGCGGGGCGATGCAGGGCCTGTATTCCGCAGAAAGGATGTGCCTCGCGCGTGGTGGGGACATGTATGAGCCAATGGCCGACGCCCATCGCCGCGATGAACCTGTCCTGGCGCGGCTTGCTTTTCTTGGGCAGCCAGATGCAGGCCTTGCGGTCAAGGGGGACGTCCAGCAGGATCTCATGCGGGGGGCCGGAATACTCCAGGTCGACGTTCAGTGCCCGGCACAATGGATCCAGCGGCCCGCCGTCGCGCAGGGTCAAACCGGGCGTCTGGGACATCATGTCGTTTATGAGATCCTCGATCTCGGCATCGGTGACGCCGGTCGCCATCGGCTCGACATAGGGATAGGACGGGTATCTGGACGGCATGTCAGCCTCCGCTATGGCAAAACGCCGGGGTTTTCGGCCAGGTTGCGGAGTTCTGTCACGCAAAGGGTTTCCAAACCCTCAAGACGGGCGCAGCCCCATAAGATTGCTTCTTCTTTCCGGGGGTCAGCCCTTGGCGCAGGCGCTCAGTGACTGCAGCTGGCGCCCTTCGGCATCGAAATTCGCCGGAGCCAGCCATGTCTCGAAGGCAGCGCGCCGCGCGGGCCATTCGCTGTCGATCACCGAATACCAAGCGGTGTCGCGGTTTCGGCCCTTGTAGACCAGCGCCTGGCGAAAGATGCCCTCGAAGGCAAAGCCCAATCGCAAGGCGGCGCGCCGCGATGGCGCGTTCAGAGCGTCACATTTCCATTCGTAGCGGCGATAGCCCAGGTCTTCAAAGACATGGCGCATCAGCAGGTATTGCACCTCTGTCGCCGCGCGTGTGCCCTGCAAGCTGGGCGAGAAATGGATAAAGCCGACCTCGATGGAGGCCGCCTGCGGGTTGATCCGCATCAGTGACAGGAACCCGACGGGCCGCTCAGCGACCTGCACCGTGTAAAACAGGGGATCGCGGCTGGCGGCCTTGGCGGCGGTCCAGGTGCGGGCCGCGTCGCGGTCGCCAAAGGGGGATTCCTCGCCCAGGTAGGTCCAGCCCGCGGGATCGGTGAAAACGTCGAAGAAGCTGTCGGCGTGATCCGCCGACAATGGCACTAGCGTCGCAATATCCCCCCGCAAGGGCGACTGAGGGGGCAGGGGGCGGGGCAGTTCCAACTCGACGGGCAGCCCAATGGGCTGCCCGTATCTGTTCAGGAGATGGTCCATTCAGTCAAAGACGCGGCCAAGCGCCCCGTCCACCGCCGAGACGATCTGGTCGATATCGTCCTTGGTGGCGATCAGCGCGGGCGAGAAACACAGCGTGTTGTTGCGCCCCGGGACAGACCGGTTGGTGGCGCCGATGATGACGCCCTGGCCCATGCAGTCGCCCACAACCGCCTGCACCTGCGGCTCTGGCACCGGCTCTTTGGTCTGACGGTCGGTGACCAGCTCGGCGCCCAGGAACAGCCCCTTGCCGCGCACGTCGCCGATCACCGCATGGCGGTCGGCGAGGGCGTTCAGCTGGTCGGTCATGTAGTCGCCCATCGCCGTGGTGTTTTCCAGCAGGCCCTCGTCCTCGATGATCGCCATGTTCTCGATCGCTGCGGCAGGCCCGGCGGTGCAGCCGCCAAAGGTGGAAATGTCGCGGAAATAGTTCATCGGATCGTCGGCATTGTCCTTGAACATGTCAAAGACACGTTCCGAGGTGACGCAGCAGGCAATGGCCGCATAGCCAGAGGCCACGCCCTTGGCCATCGTCACGAAATCCGGTTCGATCCCGTAGTGCTGATAGCCGAACCAGGTGCCGGTGCGACCGACGCCGCAGACCACCTCGTCGATGTGCAGAAGAATGTCGTACTTGCGGCAGATCTCCTGCACTTTCTGCCAATAGCCCTCGGGCGCGGGGATCACGCCGCCGCCCGCCGTCACGGGTTCAAGGCACAGCCCGCCGATGGTGTCCGGCCCTTCGGCCAGGATCACCTGTTCGATCTGGTCCGCCGCCCATTCGCCGTAGTTCTCGGCGGGGGCGCCATCCTGTTCGTGCTTGCGGTATTCCAGGCAGTGCGGCACGCGCACGAATCCGGGCGTAAACGGGCCGTATTGCGCGTTGCGCTCGTCCTGGCCGCCCGCGCTGAGGCAGGCGATGGTGGTGCCGTGATAGTCGCGGTCCCGGTACAGGATCTTGTGCTTCTTGCCGCCATAGCGCTTGTGCGCGATCTGGCGGATCATCTTAAAGGCCTTCTCGTTCGCCTCGGAGCCGGAGTTCGTATAGTAGACGCGGGTCAGTCCCGGCATCTTTTCGATCAGCTTCTCGGCGAAGAGCGCGCCGGGCACCGATCCGGCGGCCCCGGCAAAGTAGTTGACCCGCATCAGCTGGTCATAGACGGCCTTGGCGATGCGTTCGCGCCCGTAGCCGACGTTGACCGTCCAGACACCGCCTGAGACCGCGTCGAGGTGCTCCTTGCCCGCCTGGTTCCAGACGCGCATGCCCTTGCCCTCGACGATGATGTTCGGGTCCTTGCTGTCAAAACCCTTGTGCTGAACGAGGTGGTGCCAGACATGCGCCTTGTCGGCCTCGACAACATGGCTGAGGTCGTTCTGGGAATAGGTTCCGTCCATTCTCTTGCCCTCCTTGGGTCATCTTGCCGGTCTTGCGCGGAATGCTAGCACATGAGCCAGATTAATGGGCAGCCGTTAGGGCCAGATGCGGCGTGCATATAGAGCCAGTTGTGGCGCAAAACGGATGTCCCGAGACCGCGTTTACAGGGTTTTGTGCGACTTTCCAGTGGGTTGAATTGATTTGCTTTTCCGAAATGAGTGGGCTGTTGGCACTAAATCGGGCAGGCATTGGGGAAAAACCGTTGATCCGTTGCCCATTTTCCGGTCCGAATTGACCAGAGCGCCCGGCACGAGGCGCTGCCGAGCGCACGATTGCGTGCGTGAAGACGCCCCGCCCAAGCGGCGGCGAGACAACACGGGAGAAGCGAAATGACATTGAAGACCACCCTCAAGGGCGCTGCGGCGGCGCTGGCCGTCATGGCAGGCACCACGGCCGTTTCCGCCGAGGAAATCACCGTGGGCTATTTCCTGGAGTGGCCGATGCCGTTCCAGTACGCCAAGGCCGAGGGCATGTACGATGAAGCGATGGGCGTGACCGTCAACTGGGTCAGCTTTGACACCGGCACCGCGATGTCCGCGGCAATGGCTTCGGGCGACGTGCAGATGAGCGTCAGCCAGGGCGTGCCGCCCTTCGTGGTCGCCGTCTCCGCCGGGCAGGACCTGCAGATCCTCGACGTGGCGGTCAGCTATTCGGACAACGACAACTGCGTCGTCCTCGAGGCGCTTGAGATCGACAAGGACTCGGCCATCGAGCTGGAAGGCAAGAAGGTCGCCGTGCCGCTGGGCACCGCCGCGCATTACGGCTTTCTCAAGCAGATGGACCATTTCGGCGTCGATATCTCGACCATGGAAGTGGTCGACATGGCGCCGCCGGACGGCGCCGCCGCGCTGGCGCAGGGGTCGGTCGACATGGCCTGCGGCTGGGGCGGCAGCCTGCGCCGCATGAAGGAGCACGGCAACGTCCTGTTGACCGGCGCCGAGAAGGAAGACCTGGGCATCCTGGTCTTTGACGTCACGTCCGGCCCGGCGGGCTGGGTCGCCGAGAACTCGGACCTCGTGGCCGATTTCCTGAAGGTGACGGCAGAGGCCAACGCTATGTGGGCGGACCCGGCGAACCACGCCAAGATGCTGCCGATCATCGCCAAGGATGCCGGCATGGACGTGGACGCGACAGAGGCGACCATCTCGACCTTTGTCTTTCCGCCGGTGGATGAGCAGCTGACGGCCAAGTGGCTGGGTGGCGGCGCGCAGGACTTCATGAAAGGCGTGGCGGATGTCTTTGTCGAGGCAGGCTCCATCGACGCGGCGCTGGACAGCTATGATGCCAACGTCAACACCGGCCCGCTGAACACGGCCGCGGGCGGCATGTAAGATCCGGCTTCGGGGGGCGGCATCGGTCGCCCCCCGGGCACGCGCTCACCCCAGAGATTTTGCACGGCGGGCACGCCCTGGCGGTCCCGCAGCCGGATCCAACCGGAAGGCCCCACCATGAGCGGACTCTCCATCGACAACCTGTCCATGCGCTTTGACCTGCCCAATGGCACCTCGGTCCAGGCGCTCAAGGACGTTTCCCTGAAACTGGCCGAAGGCGAACTGATGAGCGTGCTGGGCCCGTCGGGCTGCGGCAAGACCACGCTTTTGAACATCGTGGCGGGATTCCTGGCCCCGACAGAGGGGCAGATCACGCTGAACGGCCACCTGGTCAAGGGGCCGGACGCGGAACGCGGCATGGTGTTCCAGCAAGGCGCGCTGTTTGAATGGATGGACGTGCGCGACAACGTCAGTTTCGGTCCGCGCATGGCGGGCAAACGGGAACGGGACTGGGGACAGCATGTGGATCACCTGCTGGACGTGGTCGGCCTGCGCGACTTCAAGGAAAAGGCGGTCTACGAACTGTCAGGGGGGATGCAGCAGCGGGTCGCCCTGGCGCGTTGCCTTGCCAATGACCCGGACGTGATCCTGATGGACGAACCGCTGGGCGCGCTGGACGCGCTGACGCGGGAAAAGATGCAGGGCCTGGTGCTGAAGCTCTGGAAAGAGACGGGCAAGACCATCATCCTCATCACCCACTCGGTCGAAGAGGCGCTGCTGCTGGGCGAACGCCTGCTGGTCATGGCGCCGCGCCCGGGTCGCATCCACCGCGAATACCGGCTGCCCTTTGCCGACATGGGCGTGAACGCCGACCTGCGAGAGGTCAAAAAGCACCCTGATTTCGGCGAAAAACGCGAAGAGATCCTGGGCATGATCTGGGACATGGAGGAGGAAATCATGGGACGGGCGGAGGAAAGCGCATGATCCGGGCGGAGCAGCTACAATGATCGTATTCGCCATCTATATCGCGATCTTCGTCGTCTCCTTCGTGGTGGTGAAATTCGTCGTCCACAAGACGGTGACGGATTATACCTCGCTCAAGACGGTGACCTTTGGCGACGAAAGCGCCGTGACCCCGAACCGCATCGCCAGCGTCATATCCGTGTTGTCGATCTTCCTGCTCTGGGGGGCCTTTACCGGCTCATCCTATGTGCCGGGCTTCCTGCACGCGCCGGGGCCCTTCATCGGCGACGCGACCTTCACCTATACCGCCGAGGCCGAGGGGCAGGCGCCCGACGACGCCACCGTGACGGTGCGCGTCTTCGAGGTGGGTACGGACGTGGACGACCCCGAGGTCGCGCCGGGCGAGGGCTGGGCCAAGAACGATGTCGATACCGTGGGCGCCTGGCGGTCGGGCCTGATCCGGGTGGACCGCAACGACGAATTCGGCCGCGACGAGGGCCACACGGTTGTCGCCGTCAACGGCGAAGCCATCGCCCCCGGCCAGTCTGTCCAGACAGAGTTTGGCCGGGTGGGCATGTCGCCCAAGGGCACGCTGAATTTCGAACCCGCGAAGGGTTGGCAGATGGAGCCGATCTGGCTGCCACCCCCCGAGGCCGTGCTGGCCCGCCTGGGCGAGATCGCCAGCGAGGGCTATCGCGACTCGACGCTCTGGGAGCACCTTGGGTACTCGCTGTTCCGCGTGATCGTCGGGTTTTTCTTTGGCGCGCTGGTGGGCATCCCGCTGGGCTACGCAATGGGCCTATCCAACTGGTTCCGCGGCTGGTTCGACCCGATCGTGGAATTCATGCGCCCGGTGCCGCCGCTGGCACTGATCCCGCTGGTCATCATCTGGGCGGGCATCGGCGAGGTGGGCAAGATCATCCTGCTATTCCTCGCCGCCCTATGGATCATGGCCATCGCGGCGCGCGCGGGTGTGTCCGGCGTGGCGATTGCCAAGGTGCATGCGGCCTATTCGCTGGGCGCGTCGAAGTTTCAGATCATGCGGCATGTCATCGTGCCGAATTCCCTGCCCGAGATATTTACCGGCGCGCGGGTGGCGATGGGGGTCTGCTGGGGCACCGTCGTGGCTGCCGAGCTTGTGGCGGCGGAAAAGGGGGCGGGCATGATGATCATGGTAGCGTCCAAGTTCCAGCTCACCGACATCGTCATCATGGGGATTATCCTGATCGGCGTCATCGGGTTCGGCATCGATATCCTGATGCGCATGGCCGAAAAGGCGCTGGTGCCCTGGAAAGGGCGGGTCTGAGCTTTGGGCGCGGCGGCGTCCGGCGCTTGTCGGGGCCTTTGGCCCCAACGTCGCCCCGCCCGCCGTCCCGCTATCGGCGCCCAAGGCGCCGCAGGACCCACCAATGAGCAGGCGCTTCGGGACTGATGTCAGTCGCCCGCGGGGGGATCGGCGGGATCAGCCGCCTCGGAACTCATCTGGTCAAGCTGCTGCATCAGGGCCGTGACCCGGGCATCCAGCCATGTCCGGCCCTTGTTGACCGTTTCGACATAGCTTTGCAGGTAGGGGGCGATCTGCGGGAACTGGGCCGAGAGGCGCGGTGTGGCAACGTAGAGACCCACGCCAAGCGCGGCCACCATCACCACCAGCATAAAACCACGGGCAAAGGGACTGCCGGTCTGGCGGGACGTGGTCTTTGACGGGCGGCCGGTGTCGCGGTCGACCACGCGGGGTTCCGAAGCAGAGCGCAGGGTCTGGTTGATCTCTTCGACATCCGGCAGCATGTCGCGCCGCGAGGCGGCAGCCGCCGCCGCTGCGGCGGCGTGTAGTTCGGCATCGCCCTTTTCCGGCTCAGGCTCCGGTTGGGACTGGGGATCGGGGCGCTTGGGCGCTTCTGAGATGTCCTCGCCCTTGAGCCGTGCCATGCGTTCGCGGCTTTCACGGGCGCGGCGGGACTGTTCGGATTCCGCGGGCGGTTCCAACCCGAGATCGGGTTGGGTTTCCAGCCCGGAGGCGGCGCGTTGGCGCGCTTCGAACTCGCGTTCCTCGCGGAACAGCTCGGCCATTTCCGGGTCGATGCTGCTGCGCGGTGCGGTATCCGCCGGGATCGGTGCACTGTGGGTGTCTTCGTCAGGGGCGAGGTCAGGGTCGGCCTCAGACAGGGGCGCCGGTTCGGAGGCCAGTTCGGGGGCCGGTTCCGGCGCGGGCTTGGGCGCACGTTCGGGGCGGGCGGCGGGCGGTTGTGTCACGCGTTTCTGGAACCAGGTGTGCCCGCAGTTCGAACACTGCACGTCGCGGCCTGCCTCGGGGATCACCTCGAGGGGCACGTCGTATTGAGCGCCGCAATTTGGGCAAACCAGCCGCATTCCGCCTTATCCCCGTCTTTTCCGTCCCTTGGGGCATTGCCGCCCCGCGTGAACCTTAAGCTGCCCGTATCGGCGGGAAAAGTCCAATTCTGCGCGGCTTGCGTTGCAACGGCCCGGTGGCTCGGGCAAAACTGCCCGCGAAACAGATAAGGCAGAGGCAGAACCGCCCGTGATCGAGCTGGACAACGTGGCCTATTCCTACAGCGGCGCGGCGATCCTCTCCGGGGTCAGCCTTGAGCTTGCTCCGGGGTCGTTCCATTTTCTGACCGGGCCTTCGGGCTCGGGCAAGACAACCTTCCTGAAACTCTGCTACGGTGCGCTGCGTCCGACCGAAGGGCAGGTGTCCATCTTTGGCGAGGATCTGGCGGCGATGGACCGCGACGCGGTGGCGATGGCCCGGCGTCGCATCGGTGTCGTGCACCAGGATTGCCAGTTTCTTGATCACCTGCCGCTGGCCGAGAACGTGGCCTTGCCGCTGACCGTCTCGGGGCAGGCCTCTCCGGAACAGGCCGACAACCTGCGCGAGCTGATGACATGGGTTGGCCTGACCGAGAAATACGAAGCGCTGCCGCCGGAACTTTCGGGGGGCGAACGTCAGCGCGCGGCGCTGGCCCGGGCGCTGATCCTCAGCCCCGACGTGATCCTGGCGGATGAACCCACCGGCAACGTCGACTGGGAGATGTCGCAGCGTCTGCTGCGCCTGCTGGTGGAACTCAACCGGATGGGCAAGACCGTGATGATCGCCACCCATGACCTGATGCTGATCCGCGCGGCCAAGAGCCTTGTGAACGCGCGCAACCTGCGCATCGCGGGCGGCACCTTGCAGGCGGCGGGGGCGGACCTATGAACACGCTGGACCGGATCAAGACCCTGGCCGCCCGGGACGCGGGCGCCGACCGGGTGGTGCCGCCGGCGGGCTTTACGGTGCGCCTGACGCTGTTCACCGCTGCCGCGATGGCTTTTCTGACCGTCTTTGCCCTGGCCCTTTCAATGGCGGCCGGGCGGCTGGCGACGAGCTGGGGCGAGGAACTGGCCCGCGCGTCAACCATCCGCATCTCGGCGCCCGAGGGGCAACTGGCGGCGCAGACCGCCGCTGTCCTGCGGGTGTTGGAACAGACGCCCGGCGTCGCCTCGGCGCGGGCGCTCTCGCCCGAGGAACAGAGGGCGCTGCTGGAACCCTGGTTCGGCCCCGACCTGCCGGTCGAAAGCCTGCCCATGCCGCAACTGGTCGAACTGCAGGAAACCGGCGACGGCTATGATGCCGACGGGCTGCGCCTGCGACTGCAGGCAGAGGCGCCGGGTGCCGTTCTGGACGAACACAGCCGCTGGCGGCGTCCGCTGGTGACGGCGGCGGGGCGGCTGCGCCTGCTGGGCTGGGCGGCGATCGTGCTGATCGGCGCGGCCACCGGGGCGATGGTGACGCTGGCGGCCAATGCCGCGCTGGCGGCCAATGCGCAGGTGATTGCCGTGCTGCGGCTGGTCGGGGCGACGGACGGCTATATCGCGGGCGCCTTTGTGCGCCGCTTTACCCTGCGCACGCTGGCCGGGGCAGCTGCGGGCACCCTGATCGGCCTGCTGGCCTTGCTGATCGTGCCTGCGGGTGGAGATACGGGGGGCATCCTGACCGGGCTGCGCTTTGCCGGTCTGCAATGGCTTTGGCCGCTGCTGGTGCCGCCGCTGGCCGCCGTGGTCGCCTTTTTCGCAACCGAACTGGCCGCGCGCCGTGTCCTGGGAGAGCTGGCCTGATGCGCTGGGTGATGTCGTTTCTCTTCGTGATCCAGATGTACGCCATGATGGCGATCATGGGGATCGTCTTTCTGCCCTGGGCGCTGGTGTCGCGCCACGGGGCGCGCGCCGCCTGCCGCACCTATTGCCGCTGGGTCCGTCTGACCGCGCGGCTGATGGTGGGGCTGCGCACCGAGGTGCGCGGTGAGGTCCCGCAGGGCGAGGTGCTGATCGCCTCCAAGCACCAGAGCTTTCTGGACATCATCCTGATCTTCGGCGCGGTCCCGGCGGGCAAGTTCATCATGAAGCGCGAGCTGATGTGGGCGCCGGTGATCGGGCAATACGCGCTGCGCATCGGCTGTGTTCCCGTCGAGCGCGGCAAGCGCGGGCAGGCCATCGCGCGCATGGTCAAGGATGTGGCACGCGGGGCTGCTGTTCCCGGCCAGCTGATCATCTACCCGCAGGGCACCCGCATTGCGCCGGGGGTCAAGGCGCCCTTCAAGGTCGGCACCGCGATCCTCTACGAACAGACGGGCCAGCCCTGCGTGCCGGCGGCCACGAATGTCGGCCTGTTCTGGCCGCGCACGGGGATTTACCGCAAGCCGGGGCTGGCGGTGGTGGAATTCCTGCCGGTGATCCAGCCGGGGCTTGAGAAATACGCCTTTCTGGAAAAGCTGGAGACCGAGGTGGAAACCGCCTCGAATGCGCTCATGAAGGAGGCGGGTTTCGATGCCGAAAATCACAACACTTGAAGCGTTGCACGCCCACTATGAGGCGCCTGTTCCGTCTTCTCTGAAGAAGGTCGCGCAGCGCCTGACCCCGCTTTACCGCCGCTGGATCGAAGGTGCGCGCTTTGCCGTCCTGTCGACGGCAGGGCCGGAGGGCGTGCATGGTTCGCCGCGCGGCGATGACGGGCCGGTGGTGCGCGTGGTGGACGAGACCACCCTGATGATTCCGGACTGGTGGGGGAACAACCGGCTCGATTGCCTGCGCGACATCGTGCAGGACGGACGCGCGGCGCTGCTGTTCCTGGTCCCCGGAACCAACACCACCGTGCGCGTCAATGGCCGCGCTTTCCTGACCGATGACGAAGACCTGCGGCGCAGCTTTGCCAAGGGGGACCGCCTGCCCGCCACCGTGATCGTGCTGGAGGTGGCAGAGGTCTATACCCAATGTGCCAAGGCGCTGATGCGGTCGCGGCTCTGGACCTCGGGCGACCTATCGCAGGGGCTGCCCTCCACCGGAGAGATCCTGGCCGACATGTCGGATGGGGAACACGGCGGCAAGGACTATGAGCGGAATTACCCGGAGTATGCCAAACCGCGGCTGTGGTAATTGACTTGTCCTAGCCCGGCGTCTTTGGCGCCAAGACGGTTAGGAAGCTGAAAGACCCTTCGCCCCTGTCCGGAGCGGCGAACAGAAAGACCCCCCGGCGGTCCGGCGAAAAGGAGGCTCCTGCGGCCCAGCCCCGCGAAATTGTATCGTCTCTCATAGATGCGCGCGGGTCGAAGTCCAATTCGGGAAAGCGCGTTTGGACAAGGTCTTCGACGACAAGCGCCAGAGCCTCTGCTTCCTCCCGGTCGAGCGCGTTCGGGGCGAATGTCTCGACGGAACAGCTCCTGCCCTCAACCCTCAGGAAACTGGCCGAGGTTGCATCCACCCAGAGGGTGCGTGCGGGAAGTGCCGTGACCTGAACCAATCCAAGAGACGCGGCGGAGTCCGATGCCGGGGTTTCGGTCCGGTTCAGGCAGATTTCTTCGAACAGGGTGGCGATTCTTTGGTCCCTGGATGGAGGCGCCCAAATCAAACCGCCGATACCGTACCCCAAAAGACCGCCACCGATCAGGATCAATCCCAAAATGCGCTTGTTCACGGGACCCTCGAAACCAGACAACGACGGAAAAAAGGCGCGAGCAGTACCATTGCCGCGCCTTCAATTTGTTTCTCTCGATAAAACGCCAAAAGACGCCAGGCGACAAGGCGTCCCTTAGCGGCGGGGCGCGTCGTTGCTGTTTGCCAGGGCCTTCTCCGCATCGGCCAGCATGGACCGGGCCCGGTCTAGGGCGGAACTGGCTGTGTCCATGATGGCCTGCCCCGCGTCCAGATCGCCAGAGGCCTGTTTCGAAACCGCCAGCGACATGGCGGCCTCACTCAGCACCTGCATCCGGCGCAGATGCGCCACGGCGTCCTGCAAGGCAAGGCTGCGTGCAAGGGCGCGGGCCTCTTCCTCGGCGCTCTTGGCCAGGGCCGTAGCCTCGGCCGGGGCCATCTGGCGCAGCTTGGAGACGGTATCGGCAATCTGGCTGTTGACCTCGGTCCCGCCAAGCTCTGCGGTGTCGGACTTAGTCGGCATTTGCGCCCCCCGTTTCCGAAGTCTGGCCCATGCGTTTCAGGGCTGCGGCCAGCGCTGCGTCGGCCAGGATCTGGGTCGCCTCCTGTTGCGCGGCGGCGGCCTGTGCACTGCTGGCAAGGGCGGCCACAAAGCCCTGGGCCAACAGGGCCTGTGCCACCGATCCGGCGGCCCCCAGCGTCATCAGCGCGGTCTGGCTGACCGTATCGGTGACCTGGCTGTTTGCCATGTTCGGCATGTTTATCCCCCCTTACGGTGCCAGTCCGGCAGCGGCCCGGACGACGACGGCCTGCCGCAGCAGGCTCATGTTGGTCGAGCTGCTCTGGAGCGCGGCCACCCGCAGGCCTCCCGCATGGGACGAGGCCTGAAGGCTGGTAGCGACGGCCTGGGCCGCCGCCTGGCCCAGGACGGACAGGTTGCTCTGGCTGACCGCATCGGTGATCTGGGGGTTCTCGGTTTCAGGCATGGTCAGGATTCTCCCGCGGCGGGCTTGGCCTTGGGCGGTGTCGTCACGTCCACGGCCTCCTGCAGGCTGTGGTTCCCGGCCTTGAGGCTGTAGATCTGCATGACGCCCTGGTTCGCCGCCGCCTGCGCAAGGATCTGAGCCTGCTGCTGGGCGTTCACGGCATTCTCGAACAGGATGCCGGTGCTGTGGGCCAGTGTCTGGTACAGCGTTGCCATTGCCATGGCGGGCGCTTCGCTCACGACCTTGACGTTGGATTGGGTCACCGCATCGGTGACTTGTGGATTGACGGTTTCGGCCATGATGGCATTCCTTTTCAATCTTTTTCGGGGTTCAGAATCTTCGCGATGGCCTCTGCCGTTTCCTGCAAATGGGCCTGCTGCCGCGCCTGTTGGGCCTCGACCGCCTCGAACATCATCCGAGAGATGTTTTCAGCGGTACGCAAACCGGCCAGGGCCACGGCCTCGGCAGAGTCGAGATCATTTTCGGACATATACTTTCCCTCGCGTTCTTGAACGTTAAGGGAGAGTCTATTCTTCGGAAAGTACTATTTCGGTTGTATTGGCCGGTCAGCGGCCCCTGCCCACAGAAAAACCCGCGACCATATGGACGCGGGCCTGATGATTGGACGCCCCCCGCGGGGGGCGATCCGTATCGCTGTCTCGATCACATGTGGATCGGGCCGTCGCCGCAGGCCAGTGCCGCTTCGCGCACCGCCTCCGAGAAGGTCGGGTGCGCGTGGCATGTCAGGGCCACGTCCTCGGCAGAGGCGCCGAATTCCATCGCCACGCAGATCTCGTGGATCAGGTCGCCGGCACCCGGCCCGATGATGTGACAGCCCAACACGCGGTCGGTTTCCTTGTCCGCCAGCAGCTTGACGAAACCGTCCCCCTGGAACACCGCCTTGGCGCGGGCATTGCCCATGAAAGAGAACTTGCCGACCTTGTAGGCGCGGCCCTCGTCCTTCAGCTCCTGCTCGGTCTTGCCAACGCTGGCGACCTCGGGCGCGGTGTAGATCACGCCGGGGATCACGCCATAATTGACGTGACCGTGCTTGCCCGCGATCACCTCGGCGCAGGCCATGCCTTCGTCCTCGGCCTTGTGGGCCAGCATCGGGCCGTCGATCACGTCGCCGATGGCATAGACGCCGGGCACATTGGTGCGCCACTGGGTGTCGGTCTTGATCTGGCCGCGCTCGCTGATCTCGACGCCCAGCTTGTCCAGCCCCAGCCCGTCGACGAAGGGCCGGCGCCCGGTGGCGCAGAGCACGATGTCCGCGTCCACGGTTTCCTCGCTGTCGTCCTTGCGCAGCTTGTAGGTCACCTTGGCCTTGGTCTTGGTCGCCTCGACCTTTTGGACCGCCGCGCCCATGACAAAGCTGATCCCCTGCTTTTCAAGGATCTTCTTGAACTGGCGCTGCACCTCTGTGTCCATACCGGGCGTGATGGCGTCGAGGAACTCGATCACCTGCACCTCGGTCCCCAGCCGGGCATAGACCGATCCCATCTCCAGCCCGATCACCCCGGCGCCGATGACGATCATCTTTTTCGGCACCTTGCCCAGCTCCAGCGCGCCGGTCGAGGTCACGACGACCTTTTCGTCCACGGTCACATCCGCGCCCGGAACCGGTGACGCCTCGGAGCCGCTGGCGATGATGATGTTCTTGGCCTCGTGGACCTCGTCACCGACCTTGACCTTGCCCGCCTCGGGGATCGAGCCCCAGCCCTTGAGCCAGTCGATCTTGTTCTTCTTGAACAGGAATTCGATGCCCTTGGTGTTCTGGCCGATGACGTCGTCCTTGTAGGCCAGCATCTGTTTCCAGTCGACGGAGGGCGATTTGCCCTTGAGGCCCATCTTGGCAAAGTTGTGCTCTGCCTCGTGGAGCTGGTGGCTGGCGTGCAGCAGGGCCTTGGACGGGATGCAGCCCACGTTCAGGCAGGTGCCGCCCAGGGTCTCGCGCCCTTCGACGCAGGCGGTTTTCAGCCCCAGCTGTGCGCAGCGGATCGCGGCCACGTAGCCGCCAGGGCCCGCGCCGATCACGATGACGTCGTATTGTGCCATGTCGTTTTCCTTTCATTGTCGTTGTTCAGGGGAGGCGATGGCGCATGACGCCCCGGCTGCCGGCGGCAGGCTCCCCAGGATGACTTTTTTCTCAAAGAAGGGCTGGGCCTGTGCTTTGTCCATAGCGGATATGTCCGATCTGGAAGTGTCACAGCAACGCCAGCAGCAACATCAGGACGGTGGCGCCGAAGCCCGCGAACCAGATCAGCGATCGCCAGGGCGCCCAGCCGAAGTAGTAGGCCGGCACGTAGAGGATACGCGCCAGCAGGTAGAGGCCCGAAAGCGCCGCCGTGATCCCATTGCCCTGGTCCGACCATGTGGTGACGAAGACCGCGATGGCGAAAAGGATCAGCCCCTCGAAATGGTTGTCAAGCGCGCGTTTCAGCCGGGCGGTTTTCACCGACAACTGGTCCTCCAGCGACCCGCCCAGCCGGTCGCGGTCGCGCGGGCTCATGGTCTTGCCCATGCCCAGTTCGATGTTGGCGGGCACGGCCATCAGCACGTATTGCACCACCTGCAACAAGGCGGCGAGGGTGAGGGCGGTAAGTTCAGGGGTCATTTTATTCCACCATCCGGCGGCGAAGCCGCAGGAGCAAAAGGCTGGGCGGAGCAAAAGCGAGTATGAATGTGAGCCAAGTCAAAGTTGCATCCGCCCAATCGTCACTGACTTGGATCGTTGCTTGGTCACCGAAAAAAAGCCGCGCGATGTACCAAGCAACAACGAGTATTAGCAATGCCGCTTCAAGGTTCTTTCGCAAGCGGGACTTCGGATATGCGGCTGTGTTTCCAACCAAGACGAACCCGACGATCAAGGGTATGAGCCAGGCGGTCATCAAAGCCATGCCCCAAAGGCCAGTCTTGTAGATCGGGACATCAAGCCTCAACACGCCGATACCCGCCGTGCAGGCGCACAAAGCACATCCCAAGATGAGCAGTTTGCCCCGGCCTGTTGCGACGGGTGCCAAAGTCATGTGACCCTCGCCTTGTGACCGAGTCCGACCAACAGAAGAATTGCGCCAGGGGCGAGCAACCCGACTGGGACAGTCCAATAAGCGTTTTCAGACAACCAGGTCGAGATCAATTTTTTGGCCTCGGCTTCCCCGTAGATTTCGGCCAAGACACTATCGGTGACGAGAAATAGCACCCAGACGCCCAAAGCTCCCCGCCAAACCATACGTTGAGTGATCACTTGCGCCTGCCCAAGCGCCACGAAACCAAAAATCAAAGGCAACAGGTACAAGGACAACAGCGCAATCCCTTGAAAACTCGTCTTGTGAACTGGCTCACCGTCCAGCAGCAGAAACAAGCCCGCAACGACGGAAACGAGCCCGGACAACAAGGTGATCTTCCGGACCTGTGACAACGATGTGGAAAAAGGGTTCAGCATGCTCGCGGCCTAGGAAAAGGCGGGGTTTCCCCCGCCTATCCATTCAAAGATCCATCAGCAACCGGCGCGGGTCTTCCAGCGCCTCTTTCACGCGGACAAGGAAGGTCACGGCGCCTTTGCCGTCAACGATGCGGTGATCGTAGGACAGAGCCAGGTACATCATCGGGCGGATCTTGATCTCGCCGTTGATGACCATCGGGCGGTCCTGGATCTTGTGCATCCCCAGAATACCCGATTGCGGCGGGTTCAGGATCGGCGAGGACATCAGCGAACCGTAGACGCCACCGTTC